>ERZ1370068.2357-contig-1511_pt1 | contig 35439 bp, 43 predicted proteins | sample MGYA00561227_ERZ1370068 | MGnify/ENA primary metagenome ERZ1370068 (study PRJEB38410, sample SAMEA6850437) | metagenome | study: Metagenomic assessment of the ecological functions of the soil: analysis of the soil microbiota associated with the... | reverse complement strand
CGCCGCGCAAAGATACATGCACATCCCACACACTCAAAAAGTGAGAGAAGAAGAATAAAAGAAAAGGTAAGAAGGTAAATAAAAAAGAAGATATAATATATATAAGGTATGAATATAAGGTAACATGACGCACCAGGCTGGACGTAAGGAGAGGCAAGGAGCAAAGAGGTGAGAAAATAAAAAATATGAGTTATATATATACATAGAAGGAAGGTGGTGAGGTAGAAGAGGTGTAGGTAGAGAAAATCACATATCAATTCATCATCTCCTCAAGATAAAACCAAACATATATATATACAAAAGGTAAAATGCAGGCAGGTGTACAGTGTGCTACTATGGGCAAGGGGGTGGGGTGCAATCACCCACAACAACACCACCTCCTGGCCTATGGGCAGGCGCGTAACACGAGCGCCCCGCTCACCGGGACGGCCGTCGACGCGTCCGGCGCGCCGCGTGCCCGGGCGCCAGCGTCATCGTGAAGAACGAGGCTACGGGCGCGACCTACCAGGCCGTCACGGGTGACAAGGGGACGTTCGCCGTCCCGGCCCTGCAGGCGGGCACCGTACACGATCACGGTGTCGCTGTCCGGCTTCAAGCAATCCGTGACCAAGGGCGTTTCAAGATCCTGGCCGCCACGCCGGCCTCGCTGCGGGCGACGCTCGAAGTCGGCGGCCTGGAAGAGATCCCGGTCACTTGGTCGAGGCCGCCGGCGCGCCTCTCGTGCAGACCCAGTCCACCGCGATCTCGACCACGGTCGAGGTCGGCCAGATCAACAACCTCCCCGTGCAGTCGCGCAACGCGCTCGACTTCCTGGCCGGCATGCCGGGCGTGTCCTACGCCGGGGGCGCATGCGACTCGATCGTCAGCGGCCTCGACCAGAGCGCCATCAACATCACGATCGACGGCATGAGCGTCCAGGACAACTACCTGAAGACGACGGACGGCTTCTTCGCCCGCTCGAGCCCGCGCCTGGACGCCGGTCGAAGAGGTCACGATGACGACGGCCGGCAGGGGGAGCGGAGACGCTCCGGCCAGGGCGCGGTGCAGATCCGGTTCGTCAGCCGCCAGGGCACGAACGACTACCACGGCAGCCTCTACGAATACTTCCGGCGCGACTCGCTCAACGCGAACACCTGGTTCAACAACCGCGACCTGCCGCCCGACCCGGCCACGGGCAAGGCCCCGCGCGGCCAAGCTCAAGTTCGACAACTACGGCGTGCGCTTCGGCGGCCCCATCCGCATCCCCGCATCTCTTCGACGGCCGCAACAAGGCGTTCTTCTTCGTGCAACTACGAGGAGTCGAGGTCGCCCGCGGACGTCAGCGCCAGCGCATCATCCTGAGCCCGTCCGCCCAGCAGGGGATCTTCCGCGTACAGCGCGGCGGGCGGCGTGCGCGAGGTCAACCTGCTCCAGCTCGCGGGCGCGAACGGCCAGACCGCGACCATGGATCCCACCATGGCCGCGCTGCTCGCCGAAGGTCCGGAGCGCGGCGGAGCAGGGAGGCATCGCCGACCTGTCCGATCCCTCGTCCAGCGGCTGAGCTACCAGGGCGGCTTCAGCAACGTCACGCGCTATCCGCACGTGCGGCTCGACATGCAGCTCCCGAACAAGCACCGCATCACCGCGACCTGCACCCTCAACAAGCTGCTCTCCGATCCCGACACGCCTCAACAACCGGGACGTCGCCTTCCCGGGCTTCCCGATCCACGGCGTGCAGGACTCGAAGCGCTTCGCGTACCAGGGGTCGCTGCGATCCGCGCTGACCGCGAACCTGGTGAACGACCTGCGCTTCTTCGGCGCCACCGGGGGCGCCACGCTGTTCTCGACCGAGATCACGCCCGCGCTCGTTGGCAGCGATCCCGCCGCCGACCAGGGCGGCCGGTTCCTCAACATCAACGGCGCCTGCTGCGGAACGCGGCCAGCTCCTCATGAACCCGCGCGGGCAACATCGGCGCCCGGCGGCGCTTCCGGGGCGCGCAGAACATCAGCTCGCGCGAGGCCTCCACCAAGGTGGCCGCACGACAGCCTCAACTGGGTGCGCGGGCGCGCACAACCTGAACTTCGGCGTCGAGTTCACGCAGGCCGACGTCTGGCTGCAGAACCAGAGCCTGGTGCCGCGCATCGACTTCGGGATCAACAACGGCGATCCCGCCTTCGCCCTGTTCAACACGACGAACTTCCCGGGGGCTCGGACACGCAGCTGGCCAACGCGCGCGCGGCCTCTACGCGATCCTCACCGGCCGCGTCACCGGGATCGTCGGGAACGCGCGCTCAGCGAGAGCGGCGAGTACCAGTACCTCGGCTCCTCCATGGCCCGCGGCCGATGCGCCAGTTCGACTTCTTCGCCCAGGACTCCTGGCGGGCGAAAGTCGAACCTGACGCTGAACCATGGCCTGCGCTACGTGCTCCAGCTCCCGCTGTCTCCCACCAACAGCAACTCTCGACCGCCACCGTCGCGGACGTGTGGGGCGTGTCGGGCGTGGACAACCTGTTCAAGCCCGGCGTGCTCAACGGGAAGAAGCCGGAGTTCGTCCAGTACCCGGCGCGGCCAGCGCGCCTACAACACGGACTGGAACAACCTCGCTCCCGAACCTGGGTGTGACCTGGCGGCCGAGCGTCGAGAAGGGATTGCTCGGCAAGCTGCTGTCGGCCACGAGCCCGTGTTCCGCGCCGGAGTTCGCCATGGCCTACAGCCGCAACGGCATGTCGGACTTCACCGACATCTTCGGGGCCAACCCGGGCATCTCGATCGATGCGAACCGCAGCTACGAGCTCGGCAACATGGGGCCGGCGCCCGTGCTGTTGCGGGACGAGGCCCGTCTCGCTCCTCCTCTCGTGGCCTCCGCGGCCGGCCTTATCCGCTCAGCGACGTCATCACCGGCGACATCTCCATCTTCGACCCCTGACCTCAAGATTCCTACTCGCAGACCTGGAGCGCCGGGCGTTCCAGCGCCAGATCGGCAATGAACATGGCCTTCGAGGCCCGTTACATCGGCTCGCGGGGCCGCGACCTCTGGGTGGACTACAACGTCCAACGAGGTGAACATCCGCGACCAACGGATTCCTGGACGAGTTCCGGCTCGCCCAGCAGAACCTCTTCGCCAACATCGCCGCCGGCCGCGTGGAACACGTTCCGGTACTTCGGACCCGGCACGGGCACGTCGCCCCTGCCCATCTACCTCGCCTACTTCAACGGGATCCCCGTCCGCCCGCGCCGGGCGACCCCGCGCTGTACACGTCTCCGCTTGTTCGGCAACAACAACTTCATCAACCCGCTCGCGCGATTCAACCCGCAGCCATACGTGCCGGGCGGTACCAACACGAACACCGGCCTCGACGCCGACGCCGGGCGGCGGGCCAACGCGCGTGCGGCCGGCCTGCCCGTGAACTTCTTCCGGGCCAACCCCGACCTCCAGGGCGGGGCCTGGATCCGCGGCAACGGCGGCGGCACGCGACTATCACGCGATGGAAATTGAGCTGCGCCGCAACCCATCCCAGCGGCTCTCTTCTTCCGCACCAGCTACTCGCTGGCCCGCGCCTGGGAGCGGCAGCGCTTCGGGCTCGAGCAGCCCCTGGACCAGAAGCGGATCAACGTCGGTCAACGAAGGCAGCATCACCCACGCCCTCAAGCTGTACGCGATCTGGGAGCTGCCGATCGGGAAGGGCCGGAAGCTCCTGGGCAACGCCCATCCCGTCCTCGACGCGCTCTTCGGCGGCTGGCAGCTGGCCACCATCAGCCGTGTGCAGAGCGGCCGCATGCTCGACTTCGGCAACGTGCGCCTGGTCGGGATGAGCCGCGAAGGAGTTCCAGAAGGCCTTCAAGCTGCGCTTCGACGACGCGGGCAAGGCGATCTACATGCTGCCCCAGGACATCATCGACAACACGAACCGCGCGTTCAGCGTGAGCGCGACCTCGCCGACCGGGTATTCCTCGCTCGGCGTGCCGACCGGTCGTTACCCTCGCGCCCGCCAACGGCTGCGGACTGCATCGAGATGGTGGACCCCACGAGCACCATCCAGGCTTCGACCGCCACCGCGCAGTTCGGCTACAACTACGGGCCCGGCAAGTGTGGCGAGGGAAGCCTCGCCGTGACCGGGCCGACGTATTGGGCGGCCGACATCAGCTCTGAGAAGAAGTTCAAGCTGAAGGGCAGCGCCACGATCTATTTCCGCGCCGAGCTGCTCAACGCCTTCAATCACGCCAACTTCGTGCCCGTCACGGGCGCCGGCGGGCTGGTGGGCTTCGACGCCCGCACGGGCACTGACGGCCACGGCCTACTCGAACCCGAGCTCGTTCCTGCTGACCAACAACACGGACCCCGCTGCTACGCGCCGCGCGTCGCGCAGCTCGTGGCCCAGGTCTCGTTCTAGGATGGTTGCGTCAGGCATTTCAAGTCAGGGGCACTCGCGCATCACCCGCGATGGGCGCTCGCGACCCCCGAGCCCCTCGCACGTCGCCGCTGCTGCGCAGCGCCGCCGTGCTCTGCGGTCGGTCTGATATCACCGTCCCGTTCCCGGTGACGGGCGGCTATCTTCGCGCGCGTGACCCGCCCGGTCTTCTCGTGTCGGCCGCCCTCGTCGCCGCCGGGGCGTTCGTGTACGCCCCGTGCGCCACCACGAGTTCGTGAACTTCCGACGACCCGCAATACGTCAGCGAGAACCGTCACGTCGCGAGCGGCCTGAACGGACCGGCCTTGTCCTGGGCGCTGACCACGGGACATGCGGCCAACTGGCATCCGCTGACGTGGCTCTCGCACGATGCTCGACGTCGAGCTGTTCGGCCTCGACGCCGGCCGGCACCACCTGACGAGCGTGGCGCATTCACCTCGTGAACACGCTCCTGCTCTTCGGCGCTGCTCGACGCGGATGACGGGGGCGCCGCTTCCGGAGCGCGTTCGTGGCCGCCCTCTTCGCGCTGCATCCGCTGCACGTCGAGTCGGTGGCCTGGATCGCGGAGCGCAAGGACGTGCTCAGCGCGGCTGTTCTTCCTGCTCACCCTGCGGGCCTATCTCGCGTACGTGCGACGGCCCGGGCCGAGCCGCTACGCCGTCGTGCGTGACCCTCTTCGCGCCTGGGACTGATGGCCAAGCCGATGCTCGTCACCTGCCGCTTCGTCCTCCTCCTCCTCGATTCCTGGCCGCTCGGTCGTGTCGAGTCGTCATCCGCCTGGCGCCGCCTGATCGTCGAGAAGCTGCCGCTGGTGGGACTGGCCGCTGCCTCCAGCCTGGTCACGGTGGCCGTCCAGCAGCGTGCCGGCGCGATCCAGGGTCTCGAGCTGCTTCCGCTGAGCCGGCGCTTCACCACCGCGGCCCTCGCCTACGTCTGGTACGCGGCCAAGGTGGCCTAGCCCACACGCCTCGCCGTGCTCTATCCCTATCCCGCGGCCGTTCATCGCGTGGCAGGTGCTCGGGGCGGTCGCTGTTATCGGCACGCCGTTTCCCTGCTGGCGTGGCGCGCGTCCCCGCGTCATTCCTACCTGACCGTCGGTTGGTTCTGGTACATCGGGACGCTGGTGCCCGTCCTGGGCCTCGTGCGCAGGTGGGAAGCCAGCCCTGGGCGGACCAGCTACACGTACATCCCCGCCATCGGCCTCTTCATCGTGGTGGCGTGGGGAGCCGCCGACCTCTCGCGGCCGGAGTGGCGCCATCGCGACCTCCTGCTGCCGGCGGCGGCCGCGCCGTCGTCCCGTCCGGGGTGCGCGATCGCCGCGCATCCGGCAGGTCGGCTATTGGCGGAACAGCGTCGCGCTCTGGGAGCGTGCGCTCGATGTGACGGCGGAGAACTATCGCGCGCGAGAGCAACCTGGGCCACGCCCTGGCCCGGCAGCGCACGGATCGAGGAGGCCGTCACCCACTACGAGGCGCGCTCTGCTCATCAAGCCGGACTTCGCGGAAGCGCACAACAATCTCGGCCTGGCCCTGGCCGACCAGGGCAAGGTGAGCGAGGCCATCAGCCACTACGCCGATGCGGTGCGTGCGTTCCCGGACTACCAGGAGGCCCACAACAACCTCGCGGTGGCGCCTCGTGGGAGAGGGAAGGAACGGCGAGGCCCTCCGCCACTTCGCGGAGGCGGTGCGGATCGATCCGAGCGTTCGCCGTCGCGCACAACAATCTGGCCGTCGCTTTCGCCCGCGAAGGGAGGCTCGAGGAGGCCGTGCCCGAGTTCGCAGAGGCTCTCCGCCTCCAGCCCGGCTACCCGGAGGCGCGGACGAACCTCGCCATCGCCCATAACGGCCTGCGGCGCCGCGGCGCCGATCAGGGGAAGGCGGCCGAGGCCATCGACCACTATCGCGAGGCCCTTCGGCTGAAACCCGACCTCGCGGACGCCCATGCCAATCCCGCCCGAGCCTTGGCCGGCAAGGGAGTGACCGCGGAAGCGATTCGCGAGATGCTGGAGGCGATGCGGCTCCAGCCAGGCGAAGCGGACCTGCACTACGACGCGGCCGTGCTCCTGGTGCAAGGCGGGCGCGCTCCGCGGAAGCCGTCCCGCATCTCGCGGACGGCGCTCGCTCTCGCGCCGACACACGCACGCGGCGCGGCAGCGCTGCACGCCCTGACGGGCGGACATGACTGACCGCCTCGCGGGCGATCCGTCCGTACCGCCGCCCGCTGGTCTGCCGTCGACGCCGGAACGACGAATACGCGCGTGTGGCTCGTCGCCGGCGACCGGATCCTGGCCCGCCGGGAGTCCACCATAGGGGCTCGCGATACGGCGCGCGCCGGCCATCCCGCGCGCTGCGAGGAGCCCTGCGCGACCTGATCGCGAACGTGCGCGCGCGGACGCCGCTGGGCATGCGGGCACCGTCGCGAGTGGCCGCGGCGGGCATGATCACACCTCGCGGCAGGGGCTGCACGAGGTCCCCGCACGTGCCGGCTCCGGCCGGTGCCGCCGAGGCTGGCCGCGGGCGCGCCGCGAGTCCGTCCTGCCCGACGTCACCGACGTGCCCCATCCTCTTCGTCCCCGGCGTTCGCACCGGCTCTGCTCGACGGCAGCGAGGCCGGCATCGGCTCCGTGGACGTCATGCGCGGCGAAGAGGCGCTGGCCGTGCGGCCTGTTCCACCAGGGCCGGATCCCGGCGGGGAGCCTCCTCCTGCGCGGGCTCGCACTGGAAGGTGATCCGCATCGACGCGGCCGGCCGCGTGGCGGGAAGCGTGACGTCCCTCGCGGGCGAGATGCTGCAGGCGGTGACGAACGAGACGATCCTCGCTTCCGGGCTTCCTCGACGCCGCTCGTCGCGCCCGACGAGGACCTGCTACGCGAAGGCATGGACGAGGCCCGGCGCTCGGGCTGGCCCGCGCGCTCTTCTGCGTCCGTCTGCTCGGAGCTCGCGGGCGGCTCCTGCCCGAAGGACGCCTGTCCTTCCTGGTGGGTGCCTTCATCGGCGCGGAGCTCGGCCGGCCTCGAGGCCGGCGGCGCGCCTCGCCCCGGCATGACGGTCACGATCGCAGGCGACGACAGGAAGTCGGGGCCTGGCGTCTCGCGCTCTGCGCGCGCCGGCTGGACGGCGCTGCAGCCTGACGCCGGCCGAGCGGGAGCGGGATTCCTGGCCGGGCTGAGCGCGATCGTAGCCGCGCGCGGCCGCTGAAGAGAGTCGCGCCCGTCGGATAGAGTGTCGGCGACCGGTTTCGGGAGCTGGGGCTTCCACGCGGGCTGCAAACCCGTCGGGCGCCGCTTGATCACGGCGCCGCTGGGTTCGATTCCCAGCCCGGTCTCCGTTGGCGCGCAGGCCTTTCCGGAGGAGCCGAGGTGAGCTGATTCTGAGCTTGGTGGCAATCGTGGTGGCCTCTGGCCGGGACTGCGGTTTCCGCGGCGGCGGCCGAGCGCCCACGAACGGGCGCCGTCCCTTCGCCCATGACGGTGCGCGCGCTGCGCCTCGGCCCGGGCGCGGACCTCGGCAAGGCGCTGTCGCGCTTCGCGCGCGAGAACCGCCTGCGCGCGGGAATCGTGCTCACCTGCGTGGGCAGCCTGAGCCGTGTGGTCCCTCCGGCTGGCCGACCAGGCCGAGAACACGACCTTCGACGGCAAACACGAGATCGTTTCGATGGTGGGAACGCTGTCGCCCGACGGAGACCACATCCATCTGGCCGTGAGCGACGCGACGGGACGCACGGTCGGGGGCCATCTCGTGGAGGGCTCGCTCGTCTACACCACGGCGGAGATCGCCGTCGGCGAGATCGACGGCCTGGCCTTCGGCGCGCGTCGAACGATCCCCGGACCACGTACGACGAGGCTGGCCATTCGCAAGCGTTGACGCCGCGGGTCTCGGTGGGACCACGCCGCGCGGCGCCGGATGCTACAGTGGCCGCGGCATGACGAGCCCGGCGACCACGGCGCGCGCGATCGACTTCGAGGCGGGGGCTGCGCCGCCTCGGCTACGAATCCTTCCGCCCCGGCCAGCGCGAAGCGATCGAGACGCTGATGGCGGCGGGCCGCGCTGCTGCTGGTGGCGCCCACCGGCGGCGGCAAGAGCCTCACCTACCAGCTTCCCGCCGTGTCGCTCCGCGGCACGACGCTCGTGATCTCGCCGCTCGTCGCGCTGATGAACGACCAGGTCCAGGCCCTCAGCCGCCCGCGGCGTGGCGCGACGTTCCTCGCCTCCACGCTCGACGGCGACCGAGGTCCGCCGGCGCATGGCGCGCCTGGCGCGCGGGCGACTACTCGCTGGTCTACGTCGCCCCGGAGCGGCTCGTCTTCGCGGGCTTCCGCGGCCTCGCTGCACGACCTCGGCGATCCCCCTGGTCGCCGTCGACGAGGCGCACTGCATCAGCGAATGGGGACACGACTTCCGGCCGGAGTACCTGGAGATCGGCGGCCTCCTCGCCGAGCTTCCCGCTGCGCGCGCGTCCTCGCCTGCACCGCCACCGCGACGCCGGTCGTCCGCGACGAGATCCTGGGCCGCCTCGGCCTGCCCGCGGACACGCCGCAGCACGTCCGCGGCTTCGCGCGCCCGAACCTGCGGCTGCGCGCGGCGGAGGTGGACGACGCGCGCGAGCGCCAGGCCCAGGTCGACGCCCTGCTCGCGGAGGCGCTCGGCGGCCGGGCGGCGGCCAGGGCGTCGCCATCGTCTATGCGCCCACGCGGCGGGGCGCCGAGGAGGAAGCGCGCGCGCCTCGCGCAGCGCGGGTGGACGGACCGCGGTCTACCACGCCGGGCTGGACCGGCCGCGCGCGGAGAAGGCGCAGCGCGCGTTCCTGGACGGGCACGGTCGAGGTGATGGTCGCCACCAACGCCTTCGGCATGGGCATCGACCGCGCCGACGTGCGCGCGGTCGTGCACCTGGGCCCGCCGGGTCCATCGAGGCCTACTACCAGGAGGTCGGGCGCGCGGGCCGCGACGGCGCGCCCGCCTGGGGCCTGCTGCTCGTCTCGCCGGGCGACATGCCGCGGCGCCGGCGCCTGCTCGAGAGCGACGCGCCCGGCGAGGCCGTGCTCGCCCACAAGTGGGGGCTGTTCCTCGAGCTGATGCGCTGGGCGGAAGGCGGCAGCTGCCGGCACGACGCGATCCTGCGCTACTTCGGCGACGAGGCGGAGACGCTCGACGGGTGCGGCCACTGCGACGTCTGCGCCGCGCTGGAGGAGGACGACCGACGCCGAGGACGGTCACCCTCATCGTGCGCAAGGCGCTGAGCGCGGTCGCGCGCGTGCACCGCCGCTTCGGGCTGCAGGCGGCGGTGAAGCTGCTGCGCGGCGAGGCCGACCCGCGCCTGGAGCGCGCCGGGCCTCGACCGCACGCCGACCTTCGGCTGCCTGCGCGAGCACTCCGAGCCCTGGCTGCTGCGGCGTGCTGCGGCGCTGCGTGACCGCGGGCTGGGTGGACTTCACCGCCGGACGAGCGGCCGGTGGTCGCTGCTCACCGAGGCCGGGCGCGCGGTGATGAAGGCGGAGCGGCCGGCCCGGCTGCTCCTGCCGCTCGCGGACGAGCGCCCGCCGGTGGCAGGCGAGCCGGTCGCGCGATGGAGACGCGCGGCCGGCCGGCCGCGGCCGCGGCCGCGCGAGGTCGCAGATCGACGGGCCCGCCGCCGCCGTGTTCGACGGCGCTGCGCGCCCATCGCCTCGCCCTCTCGCGCGCGCAGGGCGTGCCGCCGTACGTCGTGGCCAGCGACCGCACGCTGCGGAGATGGCGGTCCTCCAGCCGCGCACGCTGGGCGAGCTGATGAGCGTGCACGGCATCGGTCCCGCCAAGGCCGATCGCTACGGCCGCGGGTTCCTGGACACCGTCGCGCGCGTTGATGCCCTCCGTCTGAGGCGGGCACTCGTTCCAGACGAGTCGATGGCCCATCAACTCGGTCGGACCGAGTTCAGTGCGCTGCATCCGTCCCGGAACGGATAACCAGTCTTACCAGTTACGTCGCCCGGGCCGGCCACCAGAGAACCGGCACTGGTGCCGAGCGCGAGCCCGACCACCATTCCCACGATGCCGCCAGATGCCCCCGCTGATCACGCATCCGAGCGAGCCCACCAGCGCGGCGACGGCAATGCGGCCATCAGGTACCCGCCCGCGTCCGCCGCCGATGCGCAGTGGCGTGCGTACAGCCTGTTTCAGGTGGCCCCTCCGATCACTGGGTAAGACGATGAAGGTGGGCGCGAGCAGGCACACGCCCCGCGCAGAGATAGCCGCGCCATCGGCAGAAGCGTGGTCCTGCGTCTGGCGATGAGACCGGCCCGAGCGACGCGCGAACGGCTGCTCACAGCTGGCAGCGGCGAGGAGGACGGCATGACGAGCACGATGCCGCAGCCCGCGCTGGCCAGGCGGGCTGGTCACATGTTAATGACGATAGTAGCTCGACCATGGGCGCTGCGCCAGCGCCACTGCTGGCGCGCGCGCAGCGCCCCACCAGGTTAATGCCGGGCGCGCGGAGAGCACGGCTCAGGGACGGCCATGGTCTATCCTCCGTGGTCGGCGAGACGCAATCGGGCTGGGCGCAAGCTGACCCGCTTGCGGAACGTCGCGCCGCTCACCGGCGGCGGATCGCCGGCGCATACGCACGCAACGTGGCCGCGTCGGCGAGGTCGAGCAGGGCCAGCGCCGCCTCGACCGCCTCTTCGCGCTCCTGGCCATGGCCAGCGCCTCCGGGTTGCTCGCCCGCCCGTCGCCGGTCTCGACGCACGGCGCCGTCCTCGCGCCGCCGCTGCCGCCACGCCGCCGGATTGTCTTGATCTCGTAGGCGGCGATGCCGAGGCCCCAGCTCAGGGCGTCACGCCGGGCGTCGAACACGCCGCGCGCGCGAACACCTTCACCAGCGCCTCCTGGGCCGCGTCCTCCGCGTCCGGCGCGGCAGGTAGAGTGGCCGGCGAAGCCGCGCAGCAGGAATACAGGCAGACGAAGACCGTGGAACGCCTCGCGGTCGCCGTCGGCGAGACGTGCGGGAGGTCCCGTTGCAGGGCTTCCCGTCGAGCACGATCCACCCGGACGAACCTCCCAGCAGCAGCCCGGCGGGCAGAGACCGCAGCAGCTCCCGATCGCCACCATGGTCCCGGCCCGCGCGTGCGACGCCGGGGACCGCGAGCAGCAGACGGCCAGGGTGACCTCTTCGCATCCGCTGTGTCGACATCGTCGGATCTCCTTCGGCGAGCGACCGCCCGCCGTGCCGGAGATAGGGCGCGAGCCAGGTGTGGACGCGTGACCGCCGGCTCCGGCTGCACCCTACTTCAGGTCCGGCAGGATCTCGCGCGCCGCGTTCGAGCCCCGGACCGCCCGTCACGCCGCCGCCCGGGTGCGCGCCCGCGCCGCAGAGGTACAGGCCGGCAACGGGACGCGCGATAGCGGCCCCAGCCCAGCAGCGGCCGGGCCAGGAAGAGCTGGTCGAGCGCCGGCTCGCCGTGCGACGGGATGGCCGCCGGTCAGGCCGTAGGTCTGCTCGAGGTCGACGCGGCGTCAGCACTGCCGGTGGCCACGACGCAGCCGGCCGATGCCCGGGCGCGTATGTCCTCGAGGAGTGCGCAGCGACCGCGTCGCCCACCTCCTTCGCGCGCGCGCGTCCCAGTCGCCCTTCTTCGAGCGCGGTAGGGCGTGTACTGCACGTAGACCGACATCACGTGGCGACCCGGCGGGGGCGAGCGTCGGGATCGACCAGGCGTCGGGATCGTGACGTCCAGCTACGGGCGTGCGCGAGATGCCGCCGTACTTGGCGTCGTCGAAGGCGCGCTCGAGGTCGTCGACGCTCGGGGCCGATGTGGATGCGGCCGCGCAGGAGGTCCGCGGCGTCCTCGCCGCGCGGCGGTGAAGGCGCGGCAGGCGCGGACAGGGCGAGGTTCACCTTGGAGGCCATGCCCTCGCTGGCGGTAGTTGCGGATGCGCGCGCAGGTCCTCGGGGTCGAGCACGGCGGGGTCGAGCAGCCCGAGGAACGTGCGCTTGGGGTCGGCGCCGGAGGCCACGGCCCGGGCCGGCGATCTCCTCGCCGCCCGCGAGGCACGACGCCCGTGACACGGCCGTCCTTCGTGGCGATGCGCTCGACCTCCGCGCCGGTGCGGATCTCGGCCCCGAAGCCGCGGGCGGCGTCGGCCAGGGTCCCGCGAGCAGCGCGCCGAGGCCGCCCTTCACGTAGCACCGCCGTGCCCGCGCCGTTGCCGCCGCCGCGCCGCGGCCTGCAGGAGCAGGTTGGCCGTCGTTCCCGCCGACCAGGGGCCGGCGCAAGGTCCCCGTGATGCCGCGCGCCGCAGACGACCGCGCGCAGCGCCTCGGTCTCGAACCACTCCGCGGCGAAGTCGGCCACCGCCATCGGGCCCCAGCGCAGCAGCCGCTGGGCGTCCTCGCGGCCGAGGCCGCGGAAGCCGAGGCCCAGCCCAGCGGCACGGACGTCGGCGCCCTCGGCGGGTCGGTCGACGTCCGGCGGCGTCGATGGTCGAGGACGCGACGAGGAGCGCGGCCACGGCGGACAGCGAGCGGTGGAACGCCGGGTAGCGCTGCGGCGTCCGCGGCGGAGAGCCGCGCGGATCGACGGCGGCCGTGCGCTCGGGGTCGCCCCACAGGCGCGACGCCGCGGCCGTCGGGCAGCGGGCGCGAAGACGCGCGGCTCGAGCCTCGACGAACGCTGAGCCCGCGCTTGCTGAGGCCGAGCGTCCTCCGCGACGGAGGCGCGCAGCGGGTCCGGCAGGTGGGCGACGGTGGACGCGCTGAAGCCCGGGATGGAACTCCTCGGTGACGGCGGCGCCGCCCGACGACGTCGCGGCGCTCGAGCACGAGCGGCTTGCAGCCCGCCCTTGCGCGAGCAGGGGCCGCCGTCACGAGGCCGTTGTGGCCGCCGCCCGATGATCGACCGACGTCGCGGCTCTTCACGCGACCTTCCCCGCTTCCAGTCCTTCAGGATCTCGAGGGCCGCGAGCCGCCCGGGCGCGCCCATGATCCCGCCGCCGGGATGGGTGGCCGAGCCGCACATGTAGAGGTCGCGCACCGGCGTCCGGTAGCGCGCCCAGCCGGGCACCGGGCGCAGGAAGAAGAGCTGCTCCAGGCGACAGCTCGCCCTGGAAGATGTTGCCCTCGGTGAGCCCCCACTCGCGCTCGAGGTCGAGCGGCGTCAGCACCTGGCGGTGCAGGATGATGCTTCTGCAGGTTGGGCGCGTACTCGGCGAGCGTGTTCGACCACCGTGTCGCCGAAGGCCTCGCGCTTCTCGTCCCAGGTGCCCTCGCGCAGCTTGTAGGGCGCGTACTGCACGAAGCAGGACAGCACGTGCTTGCCGGGCGGCGCGACCGACGGATCGGTGAGCGACGGGATCACCATGTCGATGTACGGCCGTCGCGAGAAGTCGCCGTACTTGGCGTCGTCGTAGGCGCGCTCCATGTACTCGACGCCGGGCGAGATCGAGATCGCGCCGCGCAGGTGCGCGCCCGGGCCGGGCAGGCACGTGAAGTCGGGCAGGCCGTCGAGGGCCAGGTTCACCTTGCCCGACGAGCCGCGCAGCTTGTAGCGGCCGCACCTCGGTCGAGGAACTCCGCGTCGAGCAGCGCCTCGGCTCGAGCAGCTTCAGGAACGTCGCGGTGCGGGTCGACGCTCGAGACCACGACCTTCGCGTCGATCTCGTCGCCGCTCTTCGAGCGACGACGCCCGTCGCGCGGCCGTCCTTCACCTTGATCGCGCTCGATGCGCGGCCTCGGTGCGGATCTCGACGCCGGCCTCCGCGCGCCGCGCCGGCGATGGCGTCGGCTGATCGCGCCGGTGCCGCCGCGCGAGAAGCCCCAGGAGCGGAAGGCGCCGTCGATCTCGCCCATGTAGTGGTGGAGGAGCACGTAGGCGGTGCCCGGCGAGCGCACGCCCAGGAAGGTGCCGATGATGCCGCTCGCGGACATCGTGGCCTTCAGCACGTCGGTCTCGAACCACTGGTCGAGCAGGTCGGCCGCGCTCATGGTCATGAGCTGGAGCAGGTTGTGCTGGTCGCGTGCGCGGGCAGGCGCTGGAAGCGGCGGCCGCAGGCCGAGCAGCTGGCGCGAGGCCCGCGGAGGTCGAAGGACAGCGGGTCCGGCGGCACCATGGACGAGGATCGGCTTGACGAAGCGCGCCATGTCCACCATCGCCTTCGCGTACTCGTCGTAGGCCTCGGCGTCGAGCGGGCGAGTGGCGGTAGATCTCGCGCCGCGTCCGGGCGTGGTCGCTCATCCGCCACAGGTAGTCCCCGTTCGGCATGGGCGTGAAGGTGCCGTCCAGGGGCAGGATCTCCAGGCCGTGGCGCGGCAGGTCCAGCTCGCGGATGATCTCGGGCCGCAGCAGCGAGACCACGTACGAGCAGACCGAGAACTGGAAGCCCGGGAAGACCTCCTCGGTCACGGCCGCGCCGCCCAGGACGTGCCGGCGCTCCAGGACGAGGACCTTCTTGCCGCGCGCGCGCCAGGTAGGCGGCGTGTGACGAGGCCGTTGTGGCCGCCGCCGATGACGATGGCGTCGTAGGTCTTGGACATGGGAACGGCCATCATATCCGATGGGTTTGCGCGCGAAAGTGCCACGCTGGGGGGCGGACCTGCGACGAGCGCGACCTCCTGCGCAGGGTGGCGGGGGAGGACGCGAGCGGCGTGCCCACGACCCGGCCGGGGCCGACGGTGGCCACTGTCCGGCATGCGTCTTGAAGTGAGAGGATGCCCCAGGAGGCTCGAAAACAATGATGCGATCCCTGCGCGCACTGGCGCGGTTGTCTCTCCTCGTGGCGGCCGGAATGCTGGCCGTTCCCGTCCACTCCGCTTCGGCGGAAGTGAAGGCCCCGGCCAAAGGCCCCGGCCAAGCCGGCGGTGAAGGCCTCGGCGGCCCCCGCCGCCGAGGCCCACCTCGTGGACCTCAATACCGCGACCGCCGAGGAGCTGGCGGCGCTGCCCGGCATCGGCGAGGCCTACTCGAAGAAGATCATCGATGGGCGCCCCTACAAGCGGAAGGACGAGCTGGCGACGCGGAAGATCGTCCCCGCGGCCACCTACGCCAAGATCAAGGCCCTGGTCATCGCCAAGCAGTAACGATGAGGCACAATCGGGCCAGGACCACTGAGTGGAAGCCCTCCTGGCCCGATACGGCTACCTGATTCTCTTCCCCGGCATCGTGGTCGAAGGGGAGGCCTTCCTGCTCGCGGGCTCCTTCATGGCCCATCGCGGCGTGCTGGACCCTCCCCTCGTCATCGCAGTGGCGGTGGCGGCCACGATGTCGGGCGACCAGCTCACTACCGGGCGGCCCGCTCGCGCGGCCGCGCCTGGCTGGAGCGCCGCAAGGGCGCGCGCGCGAAATACGCGAAGTGGATCGCGACCTGACCGCGCGCCGCGGCGTCTGGCTGCTGCTGGCCAGCCGCTGGACGTTCGGCCTGCGCATCGTCATCCCCGCGGCCTGCGGCGCGTTGGGCATGCGGCCGGCGGTGTTCACCATCGTCGACTTCGTGGCCGTGCTCATCTGGGCCCTCACCCTGGGCCTGGCCGGCTACTACGGCGGCGCCGGCCATCGAGAAGCACCTGAAGGACATCCAGCACGTCGGGGGCTGGGTCCTCCTGGCCGCCGTCCTCAGCGTGGCGGCCGTGATCGGCGCCCGGCGCGTGCAGCGCCAGGCCCGCGTGCGCGAGCTCAACGTCAACGACCTGCACGCCATCGTGCCCTTCATCATCGGCCTCATCGGGGCCTTCAACATCTTCACCTCGCTGTGGCCGCGCGCGCCGCGCGCCGATCGTGACCCTGGCGCGCTGGGTGCCCCTGGACGTGCCGGGGCAACCGCCTGGTCATGCTCTTCGCCGGCCTCGCCCTGCTGCAGGTGACGCGCAACCTGGCGCGGCGGAAGGAGCTGGCCTGGTGGTGGCGACGATCGCGCTGGCCCTGTCCGTCGCCTCGCAGATCGGCCCGCACTTCGAGCTGCAGCGCGTGATCGTCGCGATCCTGCTCTCTCGCCTACCTCGTGACCTTCCGGCGGCGGTTCAGCGCGCAGAGCGACCCGCGACCCTGCGCCGGGCCTTGATCATGGCCCCCACCCTCGGGATCCTCATCGTCGTCTACGGGTACCTCGGCCTGCGCACGCTCGAGGCCGCATTTCCAGTGGCCGGCAGGCACCACGCTCCTCGCGGAAGCGATCCGCGGCAGAATCCTCATCACCCAGCAGAAGCTGCGCCCCTCGACGCACACGCGGCGCGCTTCCTGGGCTCGCTGGAAGTCGCGGGGTGGGTGGCCCGCCTCTACGTGCTCGTGCTGCTGCTGCGGCCGGTGGTGCTGCGCGATCGCCTGGAAGCGCCGCCGGAGGATGTGGAGCGCATCCGGCGGACCCGGGCCCGGCGCCCGCTCTCCGCGTTCGCGCTGCGGCCGGACAAACATCACCTCCTCGTCGCGGAAGGGCGCGGCCTCGTCGCCTACGCCGTACGCAACGCGGTCGCCGTCGCCTGCGGCGGCCCGCTCTGCGCTCCCGAAGACGTCGAAGCGAGCGTGCGCGACTTCGTCGCGCACTGCCACAAGCACGGATGGAGCCCGTGCTTCTACGCGGTGCCGGAGGAGGATCTGCCCGGCCATGCGGCGGCGCGGCTGAAGTCCCTGCGCATCGGTGAGGAGGGACTCCTCGCCCCCTGCGGTGGCCGCCCCGCGGCCGCGGCGGGCCTCGAGGCTTGGCGCTACGATCGCGCCGCCGCCGTGGACACGGTGCTCGACGAGCAGATCGTCGAGGTCTCGGACGACTGGCTGGCGGAGAGGGGGATCGGTGAGCTGCACTTCACGTTCGGGTCGCTCGACCTCGAAGAGCTGGCCGCCTTGCCCGTGTTCGTGTGCGGCCAGCCGGGCGGGCGGATCGAAGCGTTCTGCACCTGGCTTCCCTACGCGGACGGGGCGGGTCTGACCCTGAACCTGCTGCGCCGCCGCCGCGACGCCCGCGAGGGTGCGCGCGAGGTCCCTGCTGGCGCGCGCGCTCGTGGCAGATCGCGGCCTCCGGGGTGCGCGAGGCCTCTCTGGGCCTCGTTCCCCTGAGCGCGGAAGCGCGCGCGGACGCCGGGCCCTTCGGCCTGGCCGACCGGCTCGGGGCCATCTACCGTTACGACGACCTGTTCGCGATCAAGGACGCGCTCGCGCCGCGCTGGGAGCCGCGGCACCTCGTCTATGAGGGCGATTCGGACCTGCCGCGCGTGGCCGTGGCCGTGGTGGACGTCCACACCACGCTGCACGAGCGGTCCCCGATCCCGCGCTTGATCGCGGCCGCCGCGCGCTGCGCCGGCGTGCCGCGCGGGAGCGGGTTGAGCGAGGGCCCGGGGTTCCTGGCGGGCTTCGCGCGCTGGATCGACGCGCTGCCCGCGGGCGTGGTCTTCGCGCTGGCCCTGGGCACGACCGCGGTCATCGGCATCGCGGACGAGCTCACCGGAGCGGACCTCGACCTCACCGTCGCCTACCTGCTGCCCATCTGGTTCGCGGCGTGGTTCCTCGGCACGGCGGGCGGGCTCGCCATCGCCACGGCCTGCGCGATCTCCTCCCACGCGGCCGCCCTGGCCACGCGGGTCTACGCGGCGCCCCACCCCGCGGTCCAGGTCCTCAACGGTGTGTCCCGGATCGTGCTGTTCGCGGCCCTCGCCGTCCTGCTGGCGGCCGTGCGCAAGGGCGGCTGGCGCGCATCGGACCTGGCCCGGACGGATGCGCTGACGGGCCTCCTGAACCGGCGCGGCTTCCTCGAAGTCGCGCGCCGCGAATCGCGCGCAGCGCACGCTCCGGCCGTCCCCTCACCGTCGCCCTCGTCGACGTCGACCGGTTCGAGGAGGTCAACGACCTCCGCGGCCAGGACGCCGGCGATCACCTGTTGGGCGGGATGGGGAGGGCCCTGCGCTCGGCCCTGCGCGCGGTGGACGCCTCCGCCCGCCTGGGCGGGGACGAGTTCGCGATCCTCCTGCCCGAGGCGGACATCGCGTCGATCGAGGCCGTGCTCGATCGCCCTGCGGCTCGTGCTCATGCAGGCGGCGGCGGAGAACGGCGCGCCGGTCACGGTCAGCCTGGGCGCGGCGACGTTCCAGCGGCCTCCGTCCAGCCTCGACGAGATGCTGCGCGCGGCCGGGCGCATGCTTCACGACGCCAAGGCCAGCGGCCGTAGCGCGGTGCGGCACGATCGCGTCGGACCGCCGGAAACGGCGAGGTCGTCCCCTGAAGATACCGATGACCGCCGTGCTGACCCTCTCCTGGCCGCGGCCGCAGGGCGCGGCCGAGCCGCGCGCCCGTTCGTGTTCACGACCATCGCGCCCGCGGAGGAGCGGGGATCGGATCGCGCACTACGACGCGGGTTACTCCGAGCGGGCGGACGCGGCGGTCGCGGAGAACGGTTTCGAGCAGCGCATCGGCGTGCAGGGACGGCTGGGACACTGGGCTGACGCTGCTGGGGCGCGTCGGGATCGTGCTGGACCAGGACCAAAGTGCAGGGGGAACGGGCGAGGCGGAGCTGCTGAAGGACGTGACGGCGTGGCACGGGTGCGGCTGGCCGCGGGCGGGGGAGCTGCGACGGGAGGCGGGGGGCGTCACCGTCCCGCTCGCGCGGGCCGCGATCGGCAAGACGTTCACGCGCTCGGCGCTCTGGAGCAACCTGCGCCTGGAGCGGGCCACTCGCCTCCGGCCGCGACGCCATCGATCTCATCACCAGCCTCGGGTGGACGCGGGCGATCGGGAGGTCGCTGCATGCCGGGATCGAGGCGCTGGGTGAGGACCTCGAGGGATTCTGGGAGGCCGAGGAAGCGGAGGGCGAGAGCGCGTCTCTTCGTCGGACCGTCGCTGAGACTGGCGCCGCCGAGACGGCCCTGGCAGATCAGCGTCGCGGCCGGGCCCGTCATCCGGGCGTCGCGCAGTCCGCGCCTGAGCGAAGCCGGCCGCGCCCTGGACGCGCGTGACGGGTATGTCGTGCGCGCTTCCCTCGCGTACGCGTTCTGGCCCAGGGGCGGCGTCACTTTTCCTGCTCGGCGCCCATCCCGAACCGCTCCATCATCCGGTAGAGGGTGCGCCGGTCGATCCCGAGGACCTCGGCCGCGCGCGTGCGGTTGCCTCTTCAGCACCTCGAGCACATGGGCGAGGTAGCGCTTCTCCATCTGCTCGAGCGAAGGAAGGCCGTCGAAGAGCGGCACCTCCAGGCTCGCGGGTGGGCGCTCGCGGAACACGGCGGGCAGGTCTTCGACGTCGAGGGTCTCGCCGGTGGCGCCCAGGGCGAGGCCCTCGAGGACGTTCTCCAGCTCGCGCACGTTGCCCGGCCACCCGTACGCCATGAGCGCGCCCAGCGCCTCCGGGGCGAGCGCGGCGGAGAGGACGGCCCGTGGTGGCCACCTGCGCGCAGCACGTGCGCGGCCAGGGAGCGGGATGTCCTCGCGTCGCTCGCGCAGGGGCGGGACGGCGATGCGGATCACGTTGAGCCGGTAGTAGAGGTCCTGGCGGAAGGCGCCCTCGCGCACGGCGCGCTCGAGGTCGCGGTTGGTCGCGGCCACCACCCGCACGTTCACCGTGGTCACGCGTGACGCCCACCGGCCGCACCTCGCCCTGCTCGAGCACGCGCAGGAGGCGCACCTGCACGCGCGGCCGTGGTCTCGCCGATCTCGTCGAGGAAGATGGAGCCGCCGTCCGCCTGCTCGAACACGCCCTTCTTTGTCCCCGACGGCGCCCGTGAAGGAGCCGCGCACGTGGCCGAAGAGCTCGGACTCGAGCAGGCTCTCGGCCAGGGCCCCGCAGTTGACGGGCACGAAGGGCCGGGCGGCGCGGCGGCTGTGGTGATGGACGGCGCGCGCGATCAGCTCCTTGCCCGTGCCCGTCTCGCCCGTGATGAGCACGGGCGCGTCCGAGCCCGCGCCGTGGCGCGATCTGCTTGTAGACGCCGAGCATGCCGCGGCTGCGGCCGATGAGCCCGTCCGCGGGCACGGCCTCCACCGCCTCCGCCGGCGCGGGAGGAGCTGGGCTGGGCCCGCCGCTTGAGCGCGCGATCGACCGTGTCCTTCACCTCCACGATGTCGAAGGGCTTGCTCACGTAGTCGAAGGCGCCCGCGCGCACGGCCTCGATGGCCGTCTCCAGGGTGCCGAAGCCGCTGATGAGCACGACCTCCAGCCGCGCGTCCGCGCGCTTGAACGCGCGCAGCAGGTCGAGGCCGGACAGCTCGGCGTTCAGGTTGATGTCGGAGACCACCAGGTCGAACGCGCCGCGCTGGGCCAGGCCAGGGCCTCGTCCGGGGTATGGGCCAGCTCGATCTGCCGGTCCGCGCGCGCTCAGCAGCTCGTCCATGAAGCGGCAGGTCTCGCCGTCGTCGTCCACGACGAGGATCCTAGGCATGGCGTCTCGGCCACCATCGTCGGTCAGTGGCTGCGGCTCGGCTGGCGGGGCGGGCGGTGGGCAGGCGCACCTTGACCTCGGTCCCTTCGTCGCGGCGGCTGGACACCGCGATGGTGCCTCCATGGGCCGCCACCACGTCCCGCGCGATGGTGAGGCCGAGGCCGGTGCCCTTGCCGCGCTCCTTGGTCGTGAAGAGCGGATCGAACACGCGGCCGACGTTCACGGGGTCGATGCCCGTGCCGGAGTCGGCGACGGTGACCTCGACGTAGCCGCCGCTCGACCCCGCCGTGATCAGCAGGTCGCCGCCCTCCGGCATGGCGTCGAGGCTGTTGGTGATGAGGTTGAGCAGCACCTGCTCGAGCTGTCCCGCATCCACGTCCAGGACGGGCAGGCCGGGCGCGACCACCGTGCGCAGAGCGATCCCGGCCGCGGCCAGCGAGGGCCGGGCCAGCTCGCACACGCCCTCCACCAGCTCGCCCGCCGCCACCTCCGTCCGGTTCAGGGGACGCCGCGCCTGGTCGAGCAGGCCCTGCACGATGCGTCGTCACCCTGCGGATCTGCTCCTGCACCGTGCGCAGGCGGACGGCCGGACGCCGACTCGGAAGGCACGTCCGTCTGGATCATCTGCACGTAGCCGGAGATCAGGTTGAGAGGCGTGCCGATCTGGTGGGCGACGCTGGCCGCCATCTGGCCGGCCACCGCGAGCTTGCTTCGCTGCGCGCGAGCTCGCGCCGGGCCGCGAAGAGGCGCTGCGCGCTCTCCGCGAGCTGGCGGTTCGTCTCCCGCAGCTCCTCGGTGGCGCGCTGCACCTCGCGCTGGAGGGCGGCGCTGAAGTCGCCCACGCGCTCCAGCATCGAGTTGAGCCCCTCCGCCACCGCTCCCATCTCGTCGGGCCGGCGGATGGGCGTACGCGCGCGCGAGGTCGCCGCGGAGGCGCGGCGCATCGTGCCCGGGGAGGTCCTCAGGGGCGAGAGCACGAGATCGCCGCGACGGCGCGTGCATGCATGGCCGTGAGCACGAAGATGGCGAGGGGCGTGGAAGAGGAGCGCGGCCGTGCGCACCCGGTCGCGCACGCGCTGGACCGCCTCCATCGAGATGGAGACGACGACCGCGCCGGTACGGCCGGTGGTCGCGCTCGAGGGGGACGGCGACCAGGCGCGACGTCCCCGCCACGAGGTCGGACACGGCCCGGTCGCGGGAGTCGATGGCGCGGGCGCGGAGCGCCTCCACCCCGTCCGGGGCCTGGCGCTCTGGTGGTGGTGGCGACGGTGATGGCGCCCCCGTCCTCCAGGCGGGTGATGGTGAGGCCGCGCACCGGTGGGACCATGCGCTGGAAGTCGGCGAGCAGGTCGGTCGAGGTCGGCGCGCGGCCGGCAGGCCCTCGCGCTCCGTGAGCTCCGCGGCCACCCTGAGCGCGGTCGCGCCCGCCGCCTCCACCGCGCCTCGTCCTCGACCGCGGCCACGATGATGCGCCGCTGCATAGGTCGTCCCGCCCACGACCAGGGCCGCGCTCAAGGCCCACATGACGAGCAGGCGCGCGCAGCGAGGCGGCGGGGAGTGGCGGAGGGCGTCGGGCAAGGGAGGTCATGGGAGCCGCCGGGCGTGTCCGCCCGGCGTCCTACGATCGCGCCACCGGCCTCCGGGGTCAATCCGCGCCCCCGGCCGCGGGCGGCGACGCGCCGCCGCGGTGTGGCGTCCTGCGCCGGGCGCGCGCCGCGCCCTCCCGTAGTTTCCGCGTCGCAACTGCATGCGTGGGCAGGCATTTGCACATATCCCGCCAGCGCGCCACGCCTGGCACGCGCATTGGAGTCCTGGGCTTCCGACCAAGGAGGTCATCCGATGCGAAAGATCATTGCCGTCGTCAACGTTTCGCTCCTCGCTCTCGCCGTGGGTGTCGTGGCCGCCGCCGCCGCCCCGCCCGCGAAGTCGACGTCCAGCCCCACCAAGAGCTCCTCTTCCACCGCGCCCAAGCCCGCGAAGGCGAGCGCGCCCGCCACACTCCGTGAGCGGCACCATCGAGTCCTTCGACGCCACGGCCAAGACCCTGACCGTGAAGGGCACGAAGTCCACCTGGACCTTCAACGCGTCCAGCGCCCAGGCCTGGGAAGGGTCCAAGAGCATCGGCGTCGACGAGCTCTCTTCGCACACCGGCGCCAAGGTGACGGTGAAGTACACCGATCACGATGGACAGAAGTCGGCCAGCGCAGCGTCCGTCTCGCCGCCGCCCACGCGGCCAAGGCCTCTGCGGAAGTCCAAAGTAGTCCCGGGCTCCCATCCCTGCCATCGGGAGTCCAGATATGAGAAGTGGTGTTGGCGGACCTCAAGGGCACCGGCGGCGTTCGTCCACAAGGACACCGTCGTCGGCGGATACGGCGCGCGCCTGCGGCCCTCTCGCGGGTCACGTCGCTGGCCGCGGCCCTGCGCCGGAGACTCAACGACGTTCCCAGCATCACGATGGCCTACCTGGCCGCGATCCTGGACCACGCCGGCCACGACGTGCGCCTTCACCCGTGACAGAGTTGCTCGAGGGCGACGTCGCCCTCGTCCTGTCGTCTCTCGTGGACCATCGCCGCGAGGCGGCGCTGGGCCGATGCAGCGCGCGCGCAGGGCACGCGCGTCGGCTTCGTCGGCCTCGCGGCGTCAAGCTGCCCGACCTCTTCGTCGATCACGCCGACTTCATCGTCTACGGCGAGCCCGAGGAGGCGATCATGCGCCTGGCCGCGGGGGAAGCGCATGCGCGGCATCGTGCACAGCCGCGAGCTGCGCCGACCTCGACGCTCTGCCGTTCCCGCGCTGGGACCTGCTCGGGCGCCCTCGCCCGGCGTTCGTCCTGGGGATCGTGGACCCGCCCCTGGGCGGGCTGCCCGTGCTGGCCAGCCGGAGCTGCCCGGAGTTCTGCACCTACTGCCCGCACCGCATCCTGGCCGGCTACCGCGCGCGGTCGGTGGGCAGCATCGTCGGCGGAGCTGGAGATGCTCTGCGGCGCTGCGACCCGATCCCTTCGTGATCTTCCGCGATCCGCTCTTCACCCACGACCGCGACGCGCTGCCTGGAGCTGACGCGCGCCATCGCGCGACCGCGGCCTGCGGCTGCGCTTCGAGTGCGAGACGCGCCTGGACCGCCTCGACGACGAGCTCCTGGAGGCCCTGCAGGGCGCGGGGTGCGCGAACATCACCTTCGGCGTGGAGTCGCTCTCGCCGGAGACGCTGCGGAAGGTGGGCCGCCGTCCGATCCCGCCCGAGCACCAGCAGCACGTCATCGAGGTCTGCCGATCGCCTGGGCATCCGCACCGTCGCCTTCTACGTGCTCGGCCTGCCCGACGACACCTGGGAATCCGTCGCCGCCACCATCGATTTCTCCATCCGGCTGGGCACGACCCTCGCCCAGTACAAGCTGCTCACCGTCTATCCGGGCACGCCGCTGTGGAAGCAGCTCCGTACCTCGGTCTACGAGCAGGACTGGGAGCGCTTCGACGGGTTCACCCCGACCTTCACCCATCCGAACCTGAGCGCGCGCGAGCTGACGTTCCTCCTCACCGCCGCCTGGTCGCGCTTCTACCTGCGGCCGTCGTTCTTCGCGAAGCTCTGGCGGCTGGATCCGAACTGGGCCCATCGCCTGGCCGGCCGTCTGGACGGCGCCGTGTCCGGCTGCACGCGCGCCAGGAGGCGGCCCTCATGTCGCGGCCGGTGACATGCTGAGCGCGATCTCCCGCTACGGCGCGCGCTGGGTGCCGCACGCGGACGCCATCGTCGAGAACTGCCGCTCGCGCGGGCAGCTCATCGACGGTCCGGCCATCGCCGCCTTCGAGCGCGCGCTGGAGGGAGGAGGCTCGAGGCGGCCGACGCCGTGACCGCCTCCCGCGGCCGCATGGCCTTTACTACATCGTGAAGGCCCTGGGCCTGCCGCCGGGATCCGAGATCGTGTTCCCCGCCCTCACCTTCTGGGTCGTGCCGGAGATGGCGCGCGCCGCCGGTCTGCGGCCCGTGTTCGCGGACGTGGACCCCGTGACCTTCAACATCGACCCCGCCGCGCTCGAGCGTGCGATCACTCCCGCGACCCGGGCCGTGGTGCCGACGCACATCTACGGCCTCCCTTGCGACATGGACGAAGTGCTCGCCATCGCGCAGCGCCACGGCCTGGCCGTGATCGAGGACTGCGCACACGCGCTCGGAGCCACCTATCGCGGCGAGCCCGTGGGCACCCTCGGCGATGCCGCCCTCTTCAGCTTCCAGGTCCTGAAGCCGCTGAACACGTTCGGCGGCGGCGCCGCCTACACCCGCCACGACGGCCTCGGCCGCCGCCTCGCGGAGATCGCCCGCGCCGAGCCCTGGCCTTCCGAGGAGCGCGTGCTCCGGCGGATCCGCTCCGCGCGCGCCGAGCGCGCGCTCATGCAGCCGTCCGTCTTCAGCGCGACGATCTTCCCGATCCTGTGGGCGGCCTCGTTCCTGAACGCGCGTCCCGACGTGTACCTCTGGGAGAAGGTCCGGCCGCTGTGGCCGCGGCCCGACGGCTACGCGGAGCGTTACAGCAACGTGCAGGCCGCCGTGGGCCTGGCCGCGCTCGATCTGCTGGACGAGTGGACGGAGACGACGCGGGCGCACGCGCGCTTCATGTCCTCCGCCCTCGCCGACTGCGACGTCGCGTTGCCCCCGAGCCCGCCGATCGCGTGCACGTGTACTACCAGTACTGCGTGTACTCCCACGATCGCGAGGCGCGTGGTCCGCCGCAGCCTGCGCGCCGGGCTCGACGTGGAGTACCACCACATGGACGTCTGCCCGGACCTGCCTCTCTTCTCGGCCTCTCGCGCGGAGGTGCCGGGAGCGCGGCGCACGACGGACGCCCTGCAGCTCCCGATCCACGCCGGCCTGAGCCGAGCTGGACCTCGAGCGTGTCGCGCGGCGCTTCCGGCGCGCGGTCGGCGGCACGCCCATGGGCGCCGCCGCCGCCGCCGGCTCGACCGGATGAGCCTGGCCGGCCTCCTGCCCTACGTCGGGGTGTTCGTGGCCACCGTCGTCGAGGGCGAGGTCGTCTTCGTCGGCGCCACCGTCCTCGTCCATCAGGGACGGCTCGATCCCGCCGGCGTCTTCGCCGCCGCCGCCCTGGGCGGCTCCGTCGGCGACCAGCTCTACTTCTACGCGCTGCGCGGACGCTTGCATCGCTGGCTGGACCGCTTCCCGACCTGGGCCCGCCGCCGCGACCTCGATCGTCGACCGCGTGCGCGCAAACGCTTCCGCGATGATCCTGGCCTGCCGGTTCCTCCCCGGCCTGCGGGTGGCCATCCCCGCCGCCTGCGCCTACGCGGGCGTGGGTCCGTTCCGCTTCACCACGCTCAGCCTGCTCAGCAGCTTCGCCTGGGCGGCGGCGGTGATGGCGTTCATCGCGTGGCTGGGCCCGGCCTCGCTGGCGGAGCTGGGCGTGCGCGCGTGGTGGACCCCGCTCGTCCCCGCCGCCCTCGTCCTGGGGTTCACGTGGTGGCTCTCCCGCCGCGCGCCGCTCGCGTCGCCCGTCGAGAGCTGAGCCGCGTTCCTCAGCGGCGGCCGACCACGTAGGCGACCCAGTTCGGTCCCTCGAGCCGGGCCGTGGGCTCGAAGACGCCGCCCCGCCCCCGGTTGCGATGCTGCCAGACCTCGCTCGAGCGGAAGCCCGCCTCCCGGAGCAGATCGCGCAGCTCCGGCACCGTCCAGACGCGGCCAGTCGTCAGCGGAAGGCGTTGCGCAGGGTGCGCTTGCGGCCGCCCTCGCGCAGGACGAAATGCAGCCGGCAGTCGAGGCGGGCGGTGAGGGCATCGAAGGAGCGCTGCTGCCAGACGTATTCGAAGGCGGGGGAGCCGGCTCGATCGCGTAGAGCGCCTTTCTGCGGATCGTTCGTCGCCGCACCCACGGCCGCATCCCGAGGGGGCCGCCGAAGACGTTCATGACGAAGACGCCCCCCGGCGCGCAGGCCGTCGCGCACCCGGCGGAGATAGTCGAACATGTCCCGCCGCTCGTGCAGCACGAGGGCGCTGAAGTTCAGGGCCGCGACCACGTCGGCCTTCGGCAAGCGCGGCGGGCCCACCGTCCGCACGTCGGCCTTCACCACCCGCAGCCGGTCGGCCCGCGCGCCCAGGATGCGCCGCGCGCGGCGTGTCCCCAGCGCAGGGCGGTCGCGTCGATGTCCACCGCGATCGCGCCTTCCCCGCCGACGGCGAGCCAATCCACCGCGTCCGCGGCATTGCCGGCGAAGTCCTCGCGCAGCCGTCGCGGCCAGCGGCCGGCGCCATGGTGGTAGATGAGGCTGAGGAACGTGACCTGGATGCGCGGATCCTGCACGGCCCAGCGGTACAACTCCTGGAGGTCGGGGGCGGCGGCGGCGAGAGGCCATGGTCGCGGATGATGCCACGTACGGCCGCCGCACCCATAGTCTCGTTCCGATACCAGTGGTCTCATCATGGGACCATCATGGTGAAGAGCCTCGGAGACGGAGGCGCGCGCAAGTCGTGGGCCGGGCGCCGCTTCGGGATACGGCCTCCGCGGGCACGCGGGTTGCTCTCCTTCGGGGCGGCGCACGCGATGGCGGCGCCGAGGAGGTTGAATGAAGAAGAAGGCCACCAAGAAGGCGACGGCGCGGGGAAGAAGACCAAGCTGCGGGACCTGGCTCCCAAGACGGATCCGAAGGCGGGCTTGAACTTCGCCGCCGACGGCAGCGTGATGCCGCAGATCGGCAACACGGGGAACATCCCGTTGCCCGCGGTCCAGAACATCTACAACAAGAAGTAGGAGCCGCGTGCTGAAGAAGAAGAAGCGCGGCCACGACGAAGCCTCGAAGAAGGACGACGCGGTCCTGCTCGAGGACCTGGCCCCGCGACGACGTGCGGGGCGGAAGCGGCAAGATCCGTTTCGGCCAGGAGCCGCGCCCCGGCCATCGCCCTCCGAGGAACGGTCCGGTCTACGCAAGCGCCGGGGCAAGGGCGAATGACACGAGAGTAGGAAAGCCGTCGCCGCACGAGTGGGGCGGGAGGCGCCGAAGCTTCCCGCCCCGTCCCGCGTTCAGCCCCCAGTTTGCGATCGAGGGTCGAGCGCGAGATCTTGAGGAGGCGGGCCGCCTTCCTCTTGTTTCCGCCCGCTCCGTCCAGGACCCGCTCGATGTGGCGGCGCTCCGCGGCGGCCAGGCTGGGATCGCCGTCGTCGCCGGGGGCGGCCGCGGGATCGATGATCACGGCCTCGGGCCCGATGAGATCGCCCTCGCTGAGCGCCACCGCCACCTGGATCACCCGCTTGAGCTCGCGCAGGTTCCCGGGCCAGGCGTAGGAGAGCAGGCGCTGCAGCGCGGCCTGGGCCGAGGCCGCGCAGGCTCTTGCCCTGCTCGCGCCCCGCCATCTCGATCTCGTGCGCGATGAGCACGCGCAGGTCCTGGGGCCGCGCGCGCGGGGAGGCACCGTGATGGTGATGCCACTGATCCGGTAGAAGAGGTCGCGGCGGAACTGGTCGCCCTCCATGAAGCGGTCGAGGGGGTGGTGGGTGGCGGAGATGAGCCGGACGTCGGCCACCTCGAGTGATTCGCTCCCCAGCCGCTCGTACTCCCCGTATTCCACCGCGCGCAGGATCTTGGCCTGGGCCGCCCGGCTCATGTCCGCGATCTCGTCGAGGAAGAGCGTGCCGCGATGGGCGAGCTCGAACTTTCCCTTCACGCGCCGGTCCGCGCCGGTGAAGGCGCCCTTCTCGTGCCCGAAGAGCTGGCTCTCGAGCAGGGTGTCGGAGAGCGCGGCCGCGTTGAACGACACGAAGGGAGCGCCGGCCCGGCGCGACGAGTGGTGGATGGCGGAGGCGAGCAGCGTCTTGCCGGAGCCGGACTCGCCGAGGATGAGCACGGGCAGCTCGGTGCGCGCGGCCAGGCGCGCCAGGTCGAGGCAGCGCGCCATGGGCGGATCGCTGGCCACGAACGCGTCGAGGCGAGGCGGCGGGCCACCGGGTTGCGGGCGCGGGCCGCCCGTCACCGCCGCTCCGGCATGTCGAGACGCTCTCCTGGAGCTGGCGCAGCGGCTCGAACGCGTAGCTCACGAGCCGGCGCCGCCCCACGACGATCTTCGCGCGCCCGCCCATCCCGGGCAGCAACATCCGCGGCTTCCCCTGGGCATGGATGACGGTGTCGTCGAGCGTCGACGCGGGCCGGGAAGAACGTGCGGCCCGCACCTCCACCGCCGCCGGTCCCACCCAGGCCAGGTGGCCGCCGCGCACTCCGTAGCGCTGATAGGGGAACGCGTCGTAGAGGAGCTTGACCCCCTGGCCCGCTTCCAGGCGTCCGACCTCGCCCGGCGGCACCTCCAGCGAGGCCTGCAGGCGCTGGCCGGAGCACGCGACCTCGCCCACCACGTCGCCGCCCTCGACGAAGGCCCCCGGCACCTCGGCCGCCAGCCGGAGCACGACGCCCGCGCAGGGCGCGGGCACGGCCAGCTTGATTGCCGCCGTACCTCGCCCGCCTGCGCGCTCAAGGCCTCGATGCGGATGCGCGCCTTCGTCCCGGCTCTCGCGCAGGCGCCGGTCCGCCTCCTCGTGGGCGAGGCGGCGCGCCTGCCCCTCGTGAATCAGCTTCTGCTGCGCGGACTGCGCCTGCGCGCGCTCGCTCTCCAGCTCCCGCACCTGGAGCGTGGCCTGGTTGGCCGCGACCTGCTGGGCCAGGACCTCCGTCTCGCTCACCAGCCGCTGCTTGGCCAGCTCCTGGTACTTCGCCACGACGTCGCGGTAGACGCCCTCGGACTGGCGCCGCAGGACGAGCATGCGATCGAGGGTGGCCATGCGGTCTTCGAGCCGCCGCGCCTCCTCCGCGTCCGCGCGCTGCTGGCTGGCCCAGTGGGCCTCCTCGTTCACGAGCGATTGGGCCTCGGTGTCGGTCTGGGCGAGGAGGCTGGCCCGCTCCGACGAGCGATCGCCGAGCGCCTCCGAACGCAGGATGACGAGGGGCGCGCCCGCGGCCACCACGTCTCCCGCGTGGGCCTCGACCGCGCTCACCGTGCCCGAGCGCGGCGCGCGCACGGGGCCGCCGCTTCCGCGGGCACGAGCACGAAGCCGCTCTCCACCGTCTCCGGCACCCGGATGAGAAGAGCGGCCACGACCGCCACCGCAAAGACGGCCATGATCATCGTGGCCAGGCTGCGCATGGCCCATGGCGCCGGCCGCGTGGGGAGGAAGGGAGCGTCGTCCACTACATCTCCAGCTGCTGGCTGCAGAGGGTAGTAGTACAGGCCCCGGCGGGCCATCAGCTCGTCGTTCGTGCCTTCTCCGCGATCCGCCCTCCCTCCAGGACCAGGATCATGTCCGCGCTGCGGATGGTGCTGAGGCGGTGGGCGATCACGAACGCCGTCCTCCCTTCGAGCAGGCGCTGCATGTTCTCCTGGATGGCGCGCTCCGACTCCGTGTCGAGGAGCTCGTGGCCTCGTCAGGATCATCACGGGCGGGCGGTGGTACACCGCGCGCGCGATGGCGATGCGCTGGCGCTGGCCGCCGGAGAGGGCGAGGCCGGATTCGCCCACGCGCGTCTCGTAGGCCAGGGGAGACGCTCGACGAAGCTGTCCGCGTTGGCCACCCGCGCCGCCCAGAGCACGTGGTCCATGTCCGGCTCCGTGTCGCCAAGCGCGATGTTCTCGGCGATGGTGCCGTCGAAGAGGTGGCTCGTCTGCAGGACGAAGCCGATCTGGCGGCGGAGATCGCGGTAGCTCAGCGTGCGCAGGTCGACGGAGTCGTAGCGGATGGTGCCGCCGGTCGGCTCCAGGAGGCCGGCCAGGCACCGCGCGAGCGTCGTCTTGCCGGAGCCGCTGCGGCCGACGATGGCCACCAGCTTGCCCGCGGGCACGTCGAGCGAGATGTCCTCCAGGATCGCGGGCGACTCCACGCCGCCGTAGCGGAAGGAGACGGCGTGCAGGGTCACGCGCCTCTCCAGGCTGCGCACGGGGAGCAGCCGCGAGTGGTCGTGGCCCTGCTCGGGCTCGTGCTCCAGGATGTCGTTGAGGCGGTCGATGAGGACCGAGCTGAGCTGGTAGTTGTCCCAGAGGCCGAGGATCGAGGCGATGGGCCCGTTGGCCAGGGCCACCAGCGCGTTGAAGGCCACGAGGCCGCCCACGGTCAGCTCTCCGGCCAGGACCTGCCGCGCCCCACATACAAGAAGAGGATGAGGGACAGGAAGCCCACGGACTGGATCGCCCCTTCGTAGCCCATGATCGTGAGGTCGGCGTCGAAGCGCCGCCGGGCCAGGCGATGGAAGTTCGCGACCAGGCGCTCGCGCAAGGCCGGCTCCGCCCCCGCGGCCTTCACGGACTCGATGCCCTGGATGGCGTCGATCTGCTGGCTCTGGTAGCGGCCGAACTCCTCCTCGAGGCCCGCGAACAGCGGCCGCAGCTTGCGCGCGGAGTAGCGCATGAGCGGGCCGTAGAGGGGCACCGTGGCCAGGAAGGCGAGGGCGAGCGTCGTGTTGTAGACGAACATGAGCATCAGGGACGCCGCGAGCTGCGTGGTCGCGGTCAGCGTACGCACCGCGTTCTCCACCAGGGAACTGCCGGATCATCTCGACGCCTTCGAGCCGCCGCCGGATGTCCCCGTGCGCCTCGTGTTGAAGTAGCTCATGGGCAGGGCCAGGAGCCGGCGGGTGAGGAAGTCGAGGGTGCTCGCGTCGATGCGCACGGCGCTGAAGCTCAGCAGGTAGCGCTGGGCGTAGAGGGCCCCGATCATGAGGGCCAGGGCCGCGGCCATGGCCAGCATGAGCGAGCGCAGGGAGGGCGGGGTCCTGCTCCACCAGCACGCGGTCCACGACCACCTGCGTGAAGATGGGGAAGATCATCTGCAGGGCGCTCACCACCAGGGCCAGGCCCAGGCCGCGCAGCAGGAGCGGGGCGTAGGGCCGCACGAACGGCCACAGCCAGGCCAGCCCCGGCCGTCCCACCGGCGCCTTCTCGAACTCCTGGGTGTAGTCGAAGAGGGCGGCGTAGCCGGTCCACTTCTCGTCCAGCTCGGCGCGCGGCACGCGCCGGCACTCCGTGGCCGGGTCGGCGATCCAGGCGTGCGCGTCGTCCACGTCGTAGAGGACCACCCAGTGATTGCCGCCCCAATGGATGACGGCGGGCAGCGGCATCTCCGCGAGGTTCGACCGCGACGCCTTCACCCCACGGGCCGCCAGCCCGAGCGAGGTCGCGCCCGCGCAGATCCCGCGCAGGCTCGTGCCGTCCAGGCTGACGTGTACGAGCTGGCGGATGCGGGGCAGGCTCACCGCCCGCCCGTAGTAGCGGCAGATCATGGCCAGGCAGGCCGCGCCGCAGTCCATCTCGTCGATCTGCCGCACGTGGGGAAGCCGCGCCGCCGCACCGGCTTCTTGAGGAAGTGGCCTTCCTCGTCCGCGAAGGGCCCGCCCCGGTCCGCCTCCGCTGTGTCCGGCGCCTCCGGCACGCGCACCTGCTCGGTGGCCGCGGCTTCCGCGGGCAGCAGCTCCTGGGCGAAGTCGAGGGGCACGCGCGCCTCTCGCGATAGTCGTATTGGGCGACGCGCTCCTCGATGGCGCGGCGGAAATCCGGATCGGCGGCGGCCACGCGCTCGAAGCCCTCGCGTGAGAGCCGCAGCAGCTTGACCACGGAGACCGACTCCACGGTGGCCGCCCGCTCCTCCCCGCGGAAGAGGGCGACCTCGCCGAAGAAGTCGCCCTTGCGCAGGAAAGACAAGGTTCTGCCGGCGGCCCTCCGCGTCGCGGAAGGCCTGCAGGCGCCCTTCCTTCACGATGTACATCGCGTCCGCCGGCTCGCCCTGGGTGACGACGCGCGTCCCCGCGGGCACCTCGACCTGCTCCAGCTCGGCCACGAGCAGGCTCAGCGACCGCGGCTCGAGCTTCGCGAACGGCGCGTACACGCGGAAGAAGTTCGCGACGTCGCGATGCTGGGTCTGGAGGCCGAAGAACGTCCGGATCTCCGGGTAGCTGCGCAGCAGGGCCTGGAACACCGCCCCGTCCATCTTGAGGAGGGAGACGTCGCTGCTCGCGCGCACGGTCGCGGTGCGCTTGGCTCCGTCCAGCAACCCCATCTCGCCGAAGCTGTCGCCCGCGCGCAGGATGGTGAGCGGCAGCTCCCGGCCGCCGGGGCCGGCCTTGAGGGCGCGCGCGCGGCCGGAGGCGATCACGAAGAAGGCGTCCGCTGGATCGCCCTCGCTTCACGATCTCGCTTCCGAACGACGCGGAGACGGGGACGAAGCTGTCCGCCACCACGCGCCGCAGCTCGAACGGCATCATCTGGAGGAGGGGCAGGGAATCGAGGACGTCCCGTCCCTCACCCGGGGCGGTGCTAGCCACTCACACTCCGCGGTTGGGGCAGCTCCCACTCGATCGCCTCCAGCGCACGCGAGGCCGCCTGGTTCCAGACGTAGCGCTCGGCATGAGCCCGGACCACGGGATCGCCCTCGGCGGGGCGCGGCGGGTGACCACCTGGAGCAGGGCGAGGCCGGCGGGCTCGCGCATCGGCCCGAGCAGCTCTCCCTCGGAGGCGGAGACCAGCCGCGTCCGCAGGCCGGCCTCGGCCGTCTCCAGGAAACCCGCCCACCTCTCGACCGCGGCCCCGACCTCGCGGCCGACCCTCGGCGAGCGTCTCGCCGTCCTCGCGGACGCGCAGCCGCTTCGGCCTGCCATGGCTTCCGTGGGCAGGACCAGGCGCACGGCCCTCGACGCTACGTCCAATCAGGGGGCCGGGCGGCGATCGCGGCGCTTGCAGCCTCTGCGGCGAGGCTCCTGCCGGCGGCGCTCCTCGGCGACGGCGATGATGCCGGCCAGCCGGCGCACCGCGGGGTCGTTTTCGTCCGCGGAGATGCCGAGCCACGGCGGCAACGTGGCGGGGTGGCGGCGACCGCGACGGGTGGTGGCGTTTCGGCCTCGGCCACGACGGCGACGCGCTCGGCCAGGCGCCGGACGAGCGCTTCGAGCGCACCCGAGCACACGAGGTCGGCCCAGGCGATCTCCGCGAGGCCCTTCGTCGTCCCGCTCGTACTGTTCGCCGGCATCCTCGACGAGCTGCGCCAGCTCGGCCTGCCAGCGCCGGCGCAGGATCTGGCGCTCGAGGGCCGCGCTCCAGTCTTCGGCCGTCAGCTCCCAGCTGTCAGCGAGCCACTCCACGCTTCCTCCGCCGCGATCAGGTTGTGGTCGTAGCGGAAGGCGCGCAGAGGCCTCCGGCCAGCTCTCCGTCCTCCAGCGGCGATCCCTCTTCCTCGGACCGCAGCGCGCAGGCGATGCCGGCCAGGATTCCGGCCTCCAGCACCTTCCATTCCCCGGCCAGGGCGGCGCACGGACCGCGTCCGCGAGCCGATAGCCCGCACCGTCCCGGCGGAACGCGACCCGCTGCCAGCGCTCCATGGAGGCGGGCATTCTAAGCCGTGGACGGGGTCGGCGCTCTTGCGGGCGGGGATTCCGCGTGGAATCCGCGGCAATTGCGCGCGTTATACTCGCCGGCTGCGTCACGAGCGGAGGTGTTCAATGCGCTGGACGACACTCCGCGCCGGCGGTGGTCGGCGTCCTCGTCGCATCCGGGCCCGCACGCGGCGGCCGCGGTGATGCCAAAGGTGCCGATCGTCTCCAGCACCTTGCCCAGCGGCCTCAAGCTCGTGATCTCCGAAGATCACTCCGCGCCCGTGGCCACCGTGGCGCGTCTACTACGGCGTGGGGTTCCGCATCGAGCCCAAGGACCGCACCGGGTTCGCGCACCTCTTCGAGCACATGATGTTCCAGGGCTCCGCGAACCTCGGCAAGATGGAGTTCGATCAAGCTCGTGGAGGCCAACGGCGGCAACCTCAACGGCTCGACCCGGTTCGACTCACACGAACTACTTCGAGGACGTGCCTCGCCGACCGCGTCGGAGACTCGCGCTCTGGGCCGAGGCCGGACCGCATGCGCTCCCTGGACGATCAACGAGGAGAACCTCAAGAACCAGAAGGAGGTGGTGAGCAACGAGGTCCGCGTCAACGTGCTGAACCAGCCCTACGGCGGCCTTCGACTGGCTCGACCTGCCGCATGTACGCCAACCAGAACTGGTACAACGCCCACAACTTCTACGGCGACCTGACGGACCTGGACGCGGCGACGCATCGGCGGACGTGCGGGACTTCTTCAAGACGTACTACGCGCCGAACAACGCGGTGCTCGTGGTGGTCGGCGACGTGGACCCGGCCGAGGTGTCGGGCTGGGCGACGAAGTACTTCGCGGACATCCCGAAGGGCGCCACCCGCCTGCTCCGGACGTGACGGAGCCGCCACAGACGAGGAGAAGCGTCTCGCCCAGAAGGATGCCCTGGCTGAACCTGCCTGCCCTCGCCATCGGATGGCACATGCCCGCGCAGACCTCGTCCGACTATCCGGCCATGGTCCTGCCTCAACACCATCCTCAGGGTGACGACTCCTCTTGCGGCTCTTCCAGCGCCGTCGAGGAGAAGGAGATCTCGCTGGACTGGACGGCGGGGATCAACCTCGGCCTCGGCAACAGTGTTCGACTACAACGGGCCCATGCTGCTCACCGCGCGCACCACCTGCAAGCCCGGGCACCGCGGACGAGATCTTGAAGGAGGTCGACGCGGTGGTGGCCGACGTGCAGGCCCGGGGGTGACGGCGAAGGAGCTCGCGGACGCGAAGGTGCGCTTCCGCTCCGCCTACTACGACCAGCTCGAGTCGGGCTTCGGCAAGGCGAACCTCATCGCCGCCTTCGCGCTCTTCCGCGGCGATCAGGGTTCGATCAACACCGCGCTCCAG
>ERZ1370068.10961-contig-9614_pt1 | contig 35441 bp, 41 predicted proteins | sample MGYA00561227_ERZ1370068 | MGnify/ENA primary metagenome ERZ1370068 (study PRJEB38410, sample SAMEA6850437) | metagenome | study: Metagenomic assessment of the ecological functions of the soil: analysis of the soil microbiota associated with the... | reverse complement strand
TACGTATTGCTCGATGCACCTGCCGGCTCGCGGCGAGGTTCACGCGAGCATCGAAGGGTGAGTCGGCCCGCAGGTGATCCGTCGTGTTTCTGGCGCGAATGGGTGAGGACGGGAGATCGGATGGGTCGGGCGATCGGCGTGGCGGTGGGGTCGCGGCGTCGCGGCGCATGTGGCGGAAACGGCCGTCACACCTGCGTTATGGCACTTCCGTTGCTGAACCGCGCGACAACCTCGTCCTCATCACCTGCGACACGCTGCGCGCGCCGACCACCTCGCGCGAAAGCCATTACGCGCTACTTCCGCGAGACGGCGCCGCACTCGACGAGTTCGCGCGCGGCTGCGTCCTCTTCGGAGCGCTGCCTCTCGCCCACGCGCACACGACGCCGAGCCACCTCTCGATGCTGACTCGGCGTCTACCCGATCGAGCACGGCGTCGTCGCCAACTCGCTGCAGCTGAGCGGGGAGGAAGGGTGGGCGCCGTTCGCGCCGTCGGCGCAGCTCGAGAGCTTTCGCAGCCGCGCACGCGCAGGGCTAGCCACCGGCGGCTTCGTGAGCGCGGCGCCGCTCAAGAAGGTCACCGAGTCGCCGCCGGCTTCGACGATGGAGCGCGAGCCGGCCGACGCGCGCCGCCCCGGGCACGGCAGACGAACGCCGCTGCCTGCGTGGCTCGAGCGCGTGAAGGGCGGCCCTTCTTCCTCTGATCCACTACTACGAGCCGCACGGTCCGTACGTCGCGCCGGCGACCTCATCCGCCGGTGTCGGTCGGCGAAGCTCTTCATTGCCAGACGAGAAGCCTGCGCGCCATCCCGCGAGCGGCGCTTCCCGAGACGTTCCGGCGGGAAGGTCGGCGAAGTGGCGCCGCGCGACGTGGTCGACCTCTACGACGGCTCGCATCCGGCCGTTTCCTGACGACCGGCTCGCCGACCTCTTCGCCGAGCTCGGGAAGCTCGGCGTCGCCGATCGCAGCGACGGTCGCGCCTTCGTCGGCGACCACGGGCAGGGGGCTCAAGCAGGCACGGCGACCCGCACGGCTCGTCTGGCGAGCAGCTCGCCGTCCCGTTCTGCTCGCGGCGCGGCCTCGCGCCGGCGCGCGTCGATGCGCTGGTCTCGACGCTCGACGTCGCGGACGACGGCGGCGGCGCACACCCGCGGCTTCGATGCGCGGCTGTTCCTCAGGCAGGCGCGCGGCCGCGACGTGCTCTCGCCGCGGGCTTCGAGGAGTCGCCGCTCTTCGATGGTGCCGGTCTTCAAGCGGCGCCCGCCCACGGCGCTCACGACCTGACCACTGGCGGTTGCCGCGCGACGAGAAGGCGATCACCTCATCGATGACGACTTTGACCTTCGAGCCGGTGACGCGCCGCGCGCGGCGCCCGAGGTGGCGCGCTCACGCGCGCTGGTCGATGCGCGCTGAAGGAGCAGCGCGCGCGCCGCCGGGAGCTGCGCGCCGGGCTGACCGGCGTCGACGCGCGGCTGATAGCGCTGACGCGCCGAGCCGCGGTGCTGGGGCTACGTCGAGACGACGACGAAGCTCCGCCTCCGGAAGGACGGCGACCAGCACTGAGCCGTCCGCGTCCAGTCCGGGCTGACCGCCTGACCCTTTCGAGACGCCGCGCCGGTTCAGCTCACGAGCTACGTCTGCGGCGCCTTCGCCAGCGGCGCCGCGGCGAGCCGGTCGCGCTGCTGAATCCGGCGATTTGAAGAGACGGTCGCGACTGCGCTGTGCGGCGGGGTCGACCCCGCGGCGGCCGCCGAGTTCGCGCGCACCGACGGCGGCGCCGGCGTTGCGGGCGCTGACGTTCAGCGCGGCGAGCTGCTGGCGAAGCTCGCCGTGGCATCTTCGACAAGCGCGACGAGCTGATCGAGACGTCGGTCGCGAACGGCGGGACGACCTGCGTAGCGCGCGCCAAGTTCTACGATAGTCGATGGCGCGTCGGGCACGCTCAGCGCCTATGTACGCGAGCCGGCAAGAGCTTCCGGCGACGCGCGCGAGCTGCCGACGGCGAGGCGATCCTGATCGGGCGGGGGCGAAGCCGCGGGCCGGCACGTCACTGGCGCGCGCGAGGGCGTCGCGGCGCTGATCAACGCCTTCAACTTCCCGGTGTGGGGTTCGCGGCGACGGCGCTGCTCGCGGGATGCCGGCGGTCGCCGAAGCCGGCGACGGCGACCGCGTGGACCGGCGGCGCCTCGCGGAGTATCCCCGGTCGAGTCGAGCGCTGCCGGCGGGCGCGTTCCAGCAGGTGCTCGGGCGCCCCATCGGTCCGCTGCTCGAGCGCCTGGTCCGCAGGACGTCGTCGCGTTCACCGGCTCAGAGCGGCACGCACGCGACGGCAGCCCATCCCGGCTCTCCTCAAAAATGGCGTGCGCGTGAACGTCGAGGCTTATCGCCTGAACGGCTGTGCTCGCGCCCGGACGTCGAGACGTCGAGCTCCGCGTGGCAGATCGCGCACCTCCAGCGACACACCGTGCGCGATGACGTGATAGTCGGGGCAGAAGTGCACCGCGACGCCGCATCCTGTGCCGGCGGCGCTCGTCGAGGAGGCGATCGCGGAGCTTCGCTGACCGCCTCGGCTACTGCGTGAAGGTCGGCAATCCGGCCAGCGCCGGCGTGCCGATGCTGGCGGCCCGCTCGCGATCGAAAGCGGCAGGCGGCGCGACGATCCGCACGCCGGCTGCGCGATGGCCGCGCGGCGCGGCCACGGCTCGCGTGCCGGGAAGCGAGCGGCCCGACTGTCCGCCGGATCGACGTCGCTGGCCGGCAAGGGCTTCTTCTGCGGGCCAGATGCTCTTCGTCGCGAAGGGACGAGCAGCGGCGTCGCCGAGGTCGCAGCAACGACGATGGCGGCCCGCGGCCGGTCGTGCGGTCGTGCTCCCTACGACGGCAAGCCGCGAGAGCTGCGGCCGCGCTCGTGGCGCCGCGGCGGCGGGATGCTCGTCACGACGCTCTACGCGGAGGGCGCGAGTGGTCGGCGCGCAGGTCGCGCAGCGCGATCGCGCCGTGGTCGGCCGCGTTCTGCCTCGTCGACAGCAAGAGCGAGGGGGACGACGCCTCCCGCCCGGCATGGTGCTGCCCGACCTGATCCACGGCGGACCGGGCCGCGCCGGCGGAGGCGAGGAGCTCGGCGGGCTGCGCGGCGTCCAGCACTACATGACGCGGACGGCGTTCGAAGGGCCGGCGCTCTGGTCGAGAGGCTCTTCTGAGCGCCGACGGGCGCGCCGGCGCTCAACCGCCGCGCGCGCTGCTGCTTCGCTTCGATCCGTTCCCGTTCCGGCGTCTGCCTCGAGCGGGACGTTCGGGCAGCGAGTCCTTCACCGTCTCGTCGGCGCGGCCCAGCGCACGCGCGTTGCGCAGCACGCGCTGGACGTTCGCGTCGCGATAGATCGGGTAGGCCTCGTGGCCGGGGCTGAAATAGAAGATGCGACCCTGTCCGCGCTTCAGATGCAGCCGCTGCGGAAGACCCTCGCCGCCCTCGAACCAGCTGAGAGGAAGACCTGCTCGTCCGGCGGCGGGATGCGGAACGGCTCGCCGTACATCTCGCTCTGCGCGATCTCGAAGTGGGGCGGCAGGCCCGTCGCGCGATCGCGTGGCCTGGGTCGACGACCCAGACGCGCTTGAGCTCGTCGGCCTCGCGCCACGTGAGCGAGCAGCGTCGTTCGAGCAGCGCGCTTGAACGGCTTTCGAGTAGTGGCCGGAGTGGAGCACGATCGAGCCCCCATCCCCTCGTTCACGCGGCGGACGACGCGCTCGACGACGTCGTCGCGCACGAGCCGTGCGCCTGGTGTGCCCCACCACGTCAGCACGTCGGTCCGCGCGAGCAGCGCTTCCGGTCAGCCCGTGCTCGGGCTGATCGAGCGTCGCGGTGCGCACCGACGCCTGACCCGCCCGCCCGCACCGCGCGGTCGCGACGCATTCGTGCATCGTCTCGAGACAGACCGCGCGGACGTGCGGCCCTCGCGGTCGTGGACGTTCTCGCCCCCAGACCACCACTTCGAGCATCGGAAGGTCCTCCCGACTCGGGAGTGAGTGTTCCGCGACATGAGACGGTCATTGGTCGTCGCCTCATCGGCGCCGCGAATCGCCGCAGCCATGACATTCCACTGACACCCTCGTGAACCGCATCGATCAGACGCGCGCATGGCTGTCCACGCCCGGGGCGAAGATCGCTCGCGGCCCTACGCATTCTCCGGGCAGGGATACCGTATGGGTCCATCGTGATTTCCTGGAGTGCTGTGGATGAACATCTCCTCATCGCCAAGTCCGAGACGGGGATCGTCGATCCGCGGGGCGTTCAGCGGCAGCGCGACCGGTCAATGCCGGAACGCACTGCGGTCCGACGCCCTCGGCGACGATCCGGGAAAGGGGCCGACGATGGGTCGGGGCCGAAGCCACGGTGTTCGTCGTCGACGACGACCCGGCGCTGCTGCGACTCGGATCCGCAAGCTCGTCGAGACAGAGCGGTCGCAGCGGTCGACGCACCTACGCGTCGGCCGGCTGAGTTCCTCGAGAACTGCAAGTCCGACCGGCCCGGCTGCCTCGTCGCTCGACGTGCGAATGCCCGGCATGAGCGGGCTCGCGCTGCAGGAGCGGCTCGCGGACCGAGTCGATCGCGCCCCGATCCTGATCATCACCGGATTCGGCGACGTCCCGGTCGCCGGTGCAGGCGATGCGGCAGGGCGCCTTCGACTTCATCGAGAAGCCGTTCAGCGGGCAGATGCCGATCGACCGGATCGAAGCTGCGCTGCAGGAGGACGCGCCGCCGGCCGCGACCGCGGCGAACGCGACGAGATCCAAGTCGCCGCGTCCAGCTCCTCACGCCGCGCGAGAAGCAGGTGATGGACCTCGTGGTCCAGGGCCGCCCGAACAAGTCGGTCGGCACCGCGCTCGGGCCTCGAGCCCGAAGACGGTCGAGGTCCACCGCGCGAACGTCATGAAGAAGATGGCCGCCGGGCTTCGCTGGCGGAACTCGTCCGCATGGTCCTCGCCATCGCCGAGAAAGAGCACGCGACGAGCTGAGCGAACGCCGCAGCGTGAGATCGGTCCGATCCCGAGGGCGGCGGTCGCCGCGGCGATCGCCGCCCTCGTCGTCTGCCTGCGAGCGTCAGCGCTCCCGCGCCGCCGGCGTCCGCCGGCCCGTCCCGCAGGCCCAACCTCCTCGTCGCCACGATCGAGTCGCTGCGCGCCGACCACGTCGGCTGGCTTCGGCTACCCGCGCGCGACCACGCCGGCGCTCGACGCGCTCGCGCGCGAGAGCCTCGACTTTCCGCGGTCCTGCTTCAGGTCGACGAGCTGGACGCTCACGTCGCACCGCGACGCTCTTCACCGGCCTCTATCCCGGCGCGCACCGCGTCCGCCGAGCCGCGCGACGCGCTGCCGCCCGACCGCGGCCACCTTCGCCACGTTGCGTGATCGCGGCTGGCAGACCGCCGGCGTCGTGAGCGGCCCCCACCTCTGCAAGCCGTACGGGCTCGGACCTCGGCTTCGACGCGTGGGACGACTTCGATCGCACCCGACGCCGACCACCTCGACCGCGAGCCGACCGACCCGAAGATGGAGGCGCGCCGTGCGCCGCTTCCTCGACGGCGGGCCGCGATCCCGCGCGGCCCTTCCTGCTCTTCCTCTACTTCTGGGACCCGCACTACGCCTACCTGCCGCCGCCGCCCTACGACACGATGTTCGTCCCGACCGGCGCCGAGAGGTCGACGTCACCGACTACGAGCAGAACACGACAGGTCAACGCCGACCATGCCGCCGGCCGCAGCTCGACTACGTCGTGTCGCAGTACGACGGCGAGATCCGCGCGACCGACGAGACGATCGGCCGCATCTTCGCGCTGCTGCGCGAGCGCGGCCTGTGGGACGACACCGCGCTCGTGATCACCGCCGACCACGGCGAGGAGTTCTTCGACCACGGGCAGAAGGGCCACAAGAACAACCTCTACGTCGAGTCGCTGCACGTGCCGCTGCTGGTCAAGCCGGCGAAGGGGGCGACGACGGCGGCGCGCCGCGCAGCGACGCGCGCGATCGTCAACGGCGTCGACGTCTTCCCGACGGTTCTCGATCTCGCGGGCGTCGACTCACGACGGGCCGCAGCACGGCCGCTCGCTGCTCGGCGCCGACGACCCGGCGCGGCCCACCTTCCACGAGCTCGTCACGACGTGGTACTTCGCGCCGCCGGGCTCCGAGCGCTTCACGCGGCGCAGCGACCGCTGGGCGGCGATCCGCTCGGGCGACCGCATCCTCTTCGACATCGACTTCCACGACGGCCGCAAGGAGCGCCGCCTCTACGACCTCGCGAGCGATCCGCGCGAGCAGAAGCTCTCTGACGACGCCGCGTCCGCCGCCGGCTCGCCGACCGGCGCGAGCGGTTCCACGGCGACGTCGCGCGCCTCGCCGAGTCGCTCGTCGCTCCGGCGCAGGCCGATCTCACGCGCGAGCGAGCAGCGCCTCCGCGCGATGGGGTACCTGAAGGACAAGTGACGGGCGGCGCGCCGCGCGCCGCCCGTCGGCGTAGACTCGCCCCGATGGCCGGCAACGACCGCGGCAGCGAAGTGGCCCGCCTCCTCGCCGAGCTCGAACGCGGGCGGCGACGCGGCGGAGCGAATCTTTCCGATCGTTTACGAAGAGCTGCGGGCCCTCGCGCGAAGTTCAGCTGCGTCGCGAGCGGTCGGGCCACACGCTGCAGCCGACCGCGCTCGTCACGAGGCGTTCCTGGCTCGTCGGCCAGAAGGACGCCGCTACGAGTCGCGCTCGCACTTCCTCGCGATCGCGGCGACGGCGATGCGGCGCGTGCTGGTCCACCACGCCGAGAAGCGCGGCAGCGCCAAGCGCGGCGGCGGCCGCGGGGAGGCAGCGCCTCGACACCGGGCCCGAGATCGCGCTGCCCGGAGTCGGGCGACCCGGTCGACCTGCTCGCGCTCGACGAGGCGCTCGTGCGGCTCGCCGCGCTCGACGAGCGCTGCGGCGGCGACGCCGCGCTGCGCCCTCCGAGGTCGCGGCGCTCCTCGAGCTCGAGACCGGCTCGGGCGACTTCCTCGGAGCGGCCCGCCGACCCGTGGGTCGGGCAGCGGATCGACCGCTGGCGCGTGCTCGGAGCGGATCGGCGCCGGCGGGCATGGGCGTCGTCTACAAGGTCGCGCGCGACGACGGCGTCTTCCAGGCAGCGGCTCGCGCTCAAGCTCCTCCGGCGCAGCGCCGACCGCTCCGAGATGCTCGAGCGGTTCCGCCGAGCGGCAGGTCTCGCCGCGGCTCGCGCACGAGAACATCGCGCGGCTCGTCGACGGCGGCGAGACCCGCCGACGGCGTGCCCTACTTCGTCATGGAGCACGTCGCCGGCACGCGCCTCGACGACTGGTGCGACGACGCGCCGCCTCCCGCTCGCGCGCCGCCTCGCGCTCTTCCGCGCGATCTGCTGCGGCAGTCCAGTACGCCCCGCAGAACCTCGTGGTCCACCGCGATCTCAAGCCGGGCAACGTCCTCGTGACCGACGACGGGACGGTCAAGCTGGTCGACTTCGGCATCGCGAAGGTGCTCGACGACGAGCTCGCCCGACCCGGCGACGCGCACGATCGAAGCGCCGCATGACGCCCGAATACGCGAGCCCGGAGCTCGTGCGCGGCGGCGCGATCACGACGGCGAGCGACGTCTTCTCGCTCGGCGTCATCCTCTGAGCTGACGACCGGCACGCGGCCGTGGCGGTCGGCCGAGGACTCGACGACCGATCTCCGAGCGGCGATGTGCGAGACGACGCCGCCGCGCCCGAGCGCGGCACGATCACCGCGGAGGCCGCCGCCGCGCGCAGGCGAGGAAGGACGGCGCGGTGCGCCACGCGCTCCGCGGCGACCTCGACGCGATCGTCATGACCGCGATCGCCGCCGAGCCCGAGCGGCGCTACGCGTCGGTCGAGCAGCTCGCCGCCGACGTCGGCCGCCACCTGAAGCACGAGCCGGTCGTCGCGGCCACCGGGCGCGAGCCTACCTCCTCGCGCTGGGTCCGCCGCCACCGCGCGCTGGTCGCCGCGGCCGGAGTCGCGCTGCTCGCGCTGGCGGCGGGCGCGGCGGGGCTGTGCGCGGCAGCGAGAAGGCGAAGCGCCGGGCCGAGTCGAGCGCAGCGCGTGAGCCAGCTGCTGCGCGAGATGCTGGTCCAGCTCGAGCCGACCTCCGCGCGCGGCTTCGAGCTCGCTGCAGCGGCAGCTCCACTTCGCGAGCCAGGAGCTCGAGAGGGTCTCCTGAAGGACGAGCCGGACCTCGAGCTCGACCTGCGCCTCGCGATGGGACGCGTCTACGGTTCGCTCGGATATCCCGGCTGGGCGAGCGAGCAGTTCGAGAGGCGCTTCGAGCTCGCGCCGGGCCGGCGCGACCGCGTGACGCGCGTTACGTCCACGCTCCTGCGCTGCCTCGGCTGGGCGAAGCGCAGCTACGCGCGGCTACGCGGCGGCGGAGAAGGCGGCTGCCGCGCCGCGATCGCGCTCGCCCGCGAGATCGGCGGACCCGACGGCTGGAGCTCGTCCTCGCGCAGACCGGAGCTCGGGCTCACGCTCACCGCAGCTGCGCCGCTTCGACGACGCGCCGACGCGGTGGCTCGACGTGCGCGCGCGCAGCGCAAGGCGGCGGGAAACGCCGAGGACGCGCGAGATGGCCCGGCCTCGGGCGGCGGCGCGCGCTCAACCGACTCGAGCGCGGCGACGCCGCCGGCGCCAGGCGCGCCGCGCGCGCGCAGCGCGAGCTCGCGAGGAAGCTCTTCCCGAAGGAGGATCCGCGCCAGGCGCTCGCGCTCGAGACGCTTGCGCGCGTGCTGCGCGCAAGGCGCGGCTCGAGGAGGCGGCGGCTGCTCCGACCACGAGCCTCGAGATCCGCCGCGCCCTCTACGACTCGAAGAACCCCGTGATCGCCTGGTCGCTCGCGCTGCTCGCCGACGTGCAGGTGCGCGGCGGGAGCGCGCGAACGGGCGGTGCCGCTGCTCGAGGGGCGCTCGCGATCGAAGGCTCCACTTCGAGGCCAGACTCGGCGCCGCGCATGGAGTCGCTGCTGCAGCTCGGCCTCGCCCTGGTCGACGCCGGCGAGCCGGAGTCGGCGCTCAAGCCGCTGCGCGGGCGCTCGCGATCGCCGATCGCCGCCGCGAAACACGCGACCCGCGACTGCCGCGTGCGCGCCAGGAGTTCGCGCGCCTGATCTCCGACGCGACGTCGGGCTCCGACGCCGCGAACGCCCCGGAAGGGCGGGCACTGAAAGCCCATCCCAGGAGGCCTCGGTCGCGGTTCGGGCTGCCTCGGCCGCGGCGTGGCGCGGGGGCAACTGGAGCGGACGTCGAGGACGGGGGTTGAAGAGGCCGCGGGGAGCAAGCGCTTCGTGGCGGATCGGGGTGCCCTCCGCCGCCCAATCCAACTGAAAGGCGGCGGCTCCGGCGAACGTGCGCGGCCTATGGGACCGTGGTCCTCAGCTGAGAAGCAATCGACGGCCGCGCGAGCCCCTCTCGCCACCGAAGGCTTCTCCCGCGTCCTCTTCGCACCGTTCTCGACTTCGTGCGAGGACCGGGCGAAGAGGCCGCGGGAAAGACATCGTCGAGAGAGCGGCTCCAGCGACCGTCGATCACTGTGCAGATGATTGAGCCGACCCAGAAGGTCGCGCAGATGCCGAGGCCGCCACTGTTCAGATGATTGAGGCGGCCGAGGGGACCGCTCATCGAGACGATGTCTTGTTCCCGCGGCCTCTTCACCCGCGTACTCGACGTCCGCTCCATTGCCCCGCGCCACTACCCGCGTATGCCACCCGGCTGGCGCGCGAGCCGGCCCCAGGATCGCGTCGGCCAGGAATTTCGCGGCCCAGTTCAGGTACTCGTAGCGGCCGTAGTCGCCCCAGATCGGGAAGGAGCCAGCGACGCCGCCGCTTCACGCCGGGATCCGTGATGGTCGAGGTCCTGCGTCGCGAGCACGTGGCGCAGCACCGCCGCCGAGACCTCCTTGAACTCGCCGCCGGCCGCGCCCGCCGTCTTCGCGGCGCCCGCCGTGAGCGCGTCGAGGCGGTCCCACACGAGGACCATCTGCGCCTCGCCGGTCACGCACGACCAGCGCGCGGCCGGCCGCCACTGCGTCGAGGCGGCCGGGCAGCGCGCCGTCAGCGCGATCTGCGTCGCGACGCCGCGCGCGACCTTCCGCGCCGACTCGACGAAGCGCGGCTCGTCGAGCAGGAGCCCGATCGCCGAGCACGCCCTGCGCGGCGTAGGCGATCGTGTGCGGCAGCGGACGCTCCGGGTCGTCGAGGCAGTTCTCGGCAGACCAGCCGTTCTCGCGCTGCTGCGAGGCGCGAACGCGGCCGGCCCGGCGCGCCGCGGCGGCCGCGCGCCGCGTCGCGCGTCGCGCGTGCCGTGGAGCGCCAGCGCCACGCCGCGCGCGCGTTAGTCGAGACGTGGCCGCCCGGCGCCACGAACTTCGACGCGCCGCGCCGCCACGCGCCGTCCTCGTCCTGCGCCTCGACCAGCCACTTCGCCGCGCGCGCCGCGCAGGCGAGCGAGAACCGCTCGTCGCCCGACTCCGACTGCGCGGCGATCCAGCCGAAAGCACCTGTCCCGTGTTGAAGACCGCGGGGCTCACCTCGTCCTCGACCGTGCCGCCGCGCACGGCGCCGGTCAGGAGCTGCAGCTCCGCCTCCCACTCCGCCATCTCGAGCGCGCGCCGCGAGAGCTCGTCCCGGCCGAGGTGGCGCGCCGCGGTGAAGAGCGTCGGGACGAGGTAGCCGGTCGTCTCGGGATAGGCGGGGAGCCAGCCCGCGCCGCGCGTAGCGGCGGTGGGGGACGAAGCGCGTAGCTGCGCGCGACGCCCTTGCGGCCGGTCGCGTCGTTGCGCGCGCTCGATCCAGCCGACGGTCGCGAGCAGGTGCGAGGCGAGCTCGCGCGGCGGTCGCAGGCCGGCGAGGTCGCGCCACGCGGCGGCGGCCGCGGCCGGCGCCCGCTTCAGACGCCAGCGCAGCGCCTCGATCGCTCCCGCGCATCCGCTCCGACATCACCCGCTCGCGTCCCCGGCCGCGCGCTCCGGCTCTCCCGAAGCGTCGCGCCGCCAGATCCCGCTCGCGCACTCGACGCGCGCCGCGCCGAAACCCCTCCTTGAAGCGGTCGAGCCCGTTCGCCGGATGGTTCGCGTCGGCCGCCGCGCGCGGCGCGCCGCCGAGATTCAGCACGCGCACGCCCTCCTCGGCGAGCAGCGTCGCCCGCCTTCACCAGCACGAGCGTCGCGGCGTTCACCTGAGCCCGGCCGCGTTCGTCCCGCCCATGAGGTAGTAGGCGCGCGCGCCGGAGACTCCGCACAGCACCGCGGAGACCGGCGCTCCGCCGAGCCGCCCGGCGATCAGCCGCCCCGCGCCGCCCGCGACGAAGGTCGCGGCGAGCCGCGCGTAGTGGTCGCGGTCGGGCAGCCGCATCTCCTCGCCGCGCTCGGCGCGCCGCTCCTGCGTCGCGCCCTGCAGCTCGCGCAAAGCAAGTCGAGCGACGCGCGACCGGTCTCGTCGGCGACCGTGACGCCGCTCGCCTCGGCGTCGCGCACCTTGCGGCGGTGGCTCGCCTTCAGCCGCGCGAAGCGCTCCTCCGCCGGCGCCGCGAGATCGACCAGGAACTCGTGGCGGTCGCTCGTCTCGCAGCGCAGCGCGCGCAGGTCGGGCGGCGGCTGCGGCCCGTCGAACGAGTCGATCGAGGGCTCGCGCCAGCCCGCGCCACGCGCGAGGCCGATCAGCCGCGCGCGCGAGCCCGGTCGTCGCCGACGCGTCGCGCGCGGCGAGCTCGCGGCCCGCCGCCGTCCACCACGGCAGGCGGTCGGCGCTCGCGGCGGCCCGTTTCCACGGCCGCCAGCGCGCGCGATGGAGGTGAGACCACGCCGACCGCGACGATCGCCGCCGCCGCGCCCTCGCCCGCGCGGACCGTGCGTACTGCGCCGTCGCGCCCTGCGCGCGGCGATAGGCAAGCCACGCGTCGCCGAGGTGGGGAGCCGACTGCCGCGTCGTCGCGCGCCGCCCTCCAGTCCGCGTCGGGATCGGGGCGCGCCGTCGCCGTCAGCACGAAGTCGCGCCGCCCGGCGGCGGCAGCGGGATCTGCTTTCGAGGACGCGGTAGCCCGCGTCGGCGAAGCCGTAGCGCACGTCAGGTCTCCTGCGCGCGGCGGTTCGTGTTCTCGACGTAGAGGCGGATGCCGACGACCCCCTCCGACCGTCCGATCTTGTGGACCTGGGCGAGCATGCGCCGGAAGACGCCCCTGCCGCGCGCCGCGGCGTCGACGTAGACGCTCTGCGGCCAGAGGATCCGGCCGTTGCGCCAGTCGGACCACTCCTCGGTCACCATGAGCTGGCCGAGGATGCGGTCGCCATCGACCGCGACGAAGTAGCGCCCGAGCCGCGGGTCGCGCAGGATCGCGTCGACGCCCGCCGTCACGACCGTGAGCTCGAGCTCCTTCTTCTCGGTCACCGAGCGCGGACGCAGGTTGAAGTCGACGATCGTCGCCGCGTCCTCGATCCGCGCGGGACGCACGGCGAAGAAACCCGGACCCGGGCTGCCGGACATGCTCGGTCCTCCCTCCCTCTCCACCGTCGGTCGGGTGCGAGCTTACGCACGGCCCCGGAGCAGCTTCTGCTTGCCCGCGCGCGCGCGCCTGCTCTGCTCGATCGTGAGCTGCCGTCGACGGCCGCCACCGCGACAGCTCGTGCGCGTCCCGTCGGGCCAGCGCACTTCGAGCGCGATCGACCTTCGTCGCGCCGCCCAGAGCCAACGAGGCGCGCAGTCGCGCACTGCGAGAGGTAGGAGTTCGCGCGGCCCGCGGCTTGGCCTGCGTCCGGCCGCCCGCGGTCACGCGCACGACCGCGCCGGTCGCGTCGCGCCCGCGGCCAGCGCCGATGAGCTTCACGACGAGCCAGTGCGGCCCGTCGCCGCCATGACCGCGCGTGGACGAGGTCGTTGCGCACGACGCGCGGCGGCGCGCCAGGGTCCTTCACGTTCACGACGTAGTCGACGTCGCCGTCGTCGTCGAGGTCGCCGAACGCGGCGCCGCGGCTCACCCAGCGCTCGGCGAAGGCGGGCCCGAGCTCGCCCGAGTCGTCGCGGAAGCGGCCGGCGCCGTCGTTCACGAAGAGGCGGTCGTGCTCGCCCGCCTTCAGGTCGAACGCGCCGCCGAGCACCACCAGCAGGTCGTCGTCGCCGTCGAGGTCGAAGTCGGCGAACTGCAGGCCCCACGCGCCGCTGCCCTTGAGGCGTCGCCGCGAGACCGCGCCGCGCGCCCTCCTCTGACGAAGAGAGAGCCGCGACTTAGCGCCGGCCTGCGGCTCCCGTCGCGTTGCCGATAGAGGCAGCCCTCGGCGAGGTTCGGCACGAAGAGGTCGAAGGCGCCGTCGCCGTCGCAGTCGCCGACCGTCCCGTGCATCGACGCCATCGGATTGCCGGAGCCGTCGGAGCGCGACCCCGGCATCGACCGCGACCTGCGAACTTCCCGCCGTCGTTGCGCCAGAGCGCGTTGGCCATCGAGTCGAGCGCGGTGAAGACGTCGAGGTCGCCGTCGTCGTCGAAGTCGCAGGCGACCGCGCCCATCGTCTTCGCGCCGGGAGCCTCGAGGCCGGCCTCCTTCGTGACGTCGGTGAAGCGGACGTTGCCGCCCTCCGGACCGGGGCCGTCGTTGCGGTAGAGCTGCGACTGCTGGCCCGCATGGACTCGGGCCCCTCGTAGGGGTACTCCTTCGGCAGGCTCGGATCGCGGAAGGCCGGGTCGAACGCGAGGTAGTTCGAGACCCAGAGGTCGAGGTCGCCGTCGCGGTCGTAGTCGAAGAAGAGCCGTTCACGCTCCACTTCCTGGCCGTTCAGCCGCTCCGGTCCAGCTGACTCCGCACGCGGCCGTCGCGTCCGCGAACTTCCCGCCGTCGTTGCGATAGAGGACGTTCGCTCCCCAGTTGAGGACGTAGAGGTCCTCGTCGCCGTCGCCGTCGTAGTCGCCGACGATCGCGCCCATCCAGAAGCCGTGCTCGTGGACGCCGGCCGCGTCGGTGACGTCCTCGAACTTCAGCCCGCCGAGGTTGCGGTAGAGGCGGCTGCGGCCCGACGCGGTCTTCTCGCTTGAACGCCGGGTCGCTCACGCCTTCGACCCAGTGGCCGCTCGACAGGAAGACGTCGAGCTTCGTGTCGCCGTCGAAGTCGATCAGCGCGACGCCCGATCCGGTGTCCTCGAGGATCTTGCTGAACTGGTCGTCGCCGGACGTGTGGCGGAAATCGACGCCCGACGCGGCGACGACGTTCTCGAAGCTCCACTTCGCCGGCGGCGCCTTCGACGCGGCGGCCGCCTGCGGCTCCGCGTCAGATCGACCGCAGCCGACGAGGCCCGCAACCCGCGAACAGGACAGGAACTCCCACGATTCGGGTCACGCGCAGCACGATGCACTCTCCGGTTCGCCATGCAGGAAGCCCGCCACGCTACCCGCGCGCCGCCGCGCCGCGCCGCACCGGACGCGCCCGCCCGGCTACAATCGCGCCCCTTCGTCCGTGCGCATCTTCGCGTCGCGATCCCACGCCTGAGCACCCCCGCTTCCTGCGATCCATGGCCTCCGACCTCAACGTCCTCGTGCTGAACGTCAACGGCGCCGACCTCTCCGTCGCGGCGCCGCCGCACTGGACGCTGCTCGAAGTGCTGCGCTACCGCCTCGGGCTCACCGGCAGCAAGCAGGGCTGCGACAAGGGCGACTGCGGCGCCTGCACGGTGCTGCGTCGACGGCAAGGCGCTGCCTCTCCTGCATCACGCTCGCCGGCGACGCGGTCGGCCATCGCGTCACGACCATCGAGGGGCTCGTCACGCCGGACGGACTCGACGAGCTCCAGAAGACCTTCGACGAGTGCGGCGCGCTGCAATGCGGCTTCTGCCAGCCCGGGATGATCCTCGCCGCGCGCGCCTGCCTCGACCGCAAGCCCGACGCGACGCGCGACGAGATCAGGAGGCGCTCGCGAGCAACCTCTGCCGCTGCACCGGCTATACGAAGATCTTCGAGGCGGTCGAGCGCGCGACGCGGCGCGGCAAGGCGGCGCGGCGCGGCGCGGGCGATCCGGTCCCAGTGCCGCCGCCGTTCGTGCCGAGCGGCCCGCGCTCCGGAGGCGGCGCGTGAGCGCGAAACCGGCCGACCCGTCGCCCAAGGGAGCGGACCGCGCCGACCCGCTCCAGCACGTCCGCTCGCCCAACCGCGTCTTCGGGCCGGAGCCGCCGGGCGAAGTTCGAGGTCATCGGCCGAGCGCATGCGCAAGGTCGACGCGGCTCGCGAAGGCGACCGGCGCGGCGATCTACACCGACGACATCGCGCTGCCGGGGATGCTGCACGGCGAAGACGCTCGCGCAGCCCGCATCGCCACGCGCGCATCCGCCGGATCGACGCGTCGAAGGCGCGCAGGCGCTCGACGGGCGTGCACGCGCGTGATCACCGGCGCGCGACATGCCGATCAAGTACGGCGTCATCCCGTGGACGCAGGACGAGAACGCGCTCGCGCTCGACAAGGTGCGCTTCGTCGGCGACCCGGTCGCGGCGGTCGCGGCGCGTCGACGAGGACACGGCGCAACGCGGCGCTCAAGCTCGATCCGCGTCGACTACGAGCTGCTGCACGCGCTGCTCGACCCGCGCGAGGCGCTGCGCCGCGGCGACGCCGCAGATCCACGAGGGCCAGCAAGCACGGCAACATCGCAAGGCACGTGACGCTCGAGTTCGGCGACGTCGACGCGGACGCTCGCCGCGTCGGACTACGTCGTCGAGGACGACTACTAGTTCCACGGCACCGACCCACACGCCGATCGAGCCGCACTGTCGCCGTCGCGCGCTACGGCGCCGACGGCGTGCTGACGCTCTGGTCGGCGACGCAGATCACTCACTACGTCCATCGCGCGCTCGCGCAGCGTGCTCAGAGATCCCGGCGCCGCGCATCCGCGTGATCCAGCCCGCACCTCGGCGGCGCGTTCGGCGGCAAGAGCGATCCGTTCAGCCTCGAGTTCTGCGTCGTGCAAGCTCGCGATGATCACGCGGCCGGCCGGTCAAGATGCTTGTGGACGCGCGAAGAGGTCTTCTACGCGCACCGCGGCCGCCACCCGATGCAGATGCACTTCAGAGCGGGCTCACGCGCGACGGCAAGCTGACCGGCGTGCAGTCGCGAAGATCCTGATCGACGGCGGCGCCTACCGACGCTTCGGCCTGGTGACGACCTACTACGCGGGCCAGCTCCTGACCGGCCCGCACACCATTTCCGAGCTACCAGTTCCGACTCGACGCGCGTCTTCACCAACAAGCCGCCGTGCGGGCCCAAGCGCGGCCACGGTTCGGTGCAGCCGCGCTTCGCGTTCGAGGTGCAGCTCGACCGGCTCGCGGTGCTGGCCGGGATCGACCCGATCGAGGTGCGGCGCCGGAACTTCCAGGGCGCGAACACGACGCACGGTCAACGGCCAGCGCATCACCAGCAACGGCTTCGCTCAGTGCCTCGACCAGGTCGAGGCGCGAGCCGCTGGAAGACGCGGCGCGGGAAGCTCGGCCGCGGCCGCGGGCTCGGCGTCGCCGGCTCGATGTACATCAGCGGGCACCGAACTACCCGCGTCTACCCCAACGACGATGCCGCAGGCCGGGCGTGCAGATCACGGTCGACCGCTCGCGGCCTCGTCACCGTCTTCACCGGCGGCGAACGACATCGGCCAGGGCAGCAACACGTGTCGTCGCCTACATCGTGGCCGAGGAGCTCGGCATGCGACGTCGGCGACGTGCGCGTCGTCGCGGCCGACACGCGACCTCTGCCCGGTCGACCTCGGCGCCTACTCAGCTCGCGCATCACGTTCATGGTCGGCAACGCGGCGATCGACGCCGCGCGCAAGATCGCGCGAGCAGGTCGTAGCAGGCGGTCGCGCAGGCGTGGGGGATCGAGCCCAAGCGCGTGCGCGCTCGCCGGCGGCTTCGTCTTCGATCTCGACGACCGCGACCGCGTGCTGCCGACGCGCGAAGGCGTTCCAGCTCGCCGAGGCGCGCTTCGACACGCTCGGCGCGACCGGCTCCTACAACACGCCCAACCTCGGCGGCGACTACCGCGGCGGCACGATCGGCGCCGCGCCGGCCTACTCGTTCACCGGCGCGCGTCGCCGAGGTCGAGGTCGACGAGGAGACCGGCGCGCATCCGCGGTGCCGCGCGTCTGGACCTGCGCACGACTGCGGCCGCGCGCTCAATCCGATGCTGGTCGCGGGCCAGATCGAGGGCTCGGCCTACATGGGCGTCGCCGAGGTCGCTCGCTCGAGGACCACGACGTCAACCGCATGGGGCTGCACGCGCGGCCGAACCTGCTCGACTACACGCATCCCGACCTCGCTCGACTGCGCCCGAGTTCCACGCGCTGCATCGTCGAGTCGATCGACCCGGAGGGCCGTACGGCGCGAAGGAGGCGGGCGAAGGCCCGCTGCATCCGACGATCCCGGCGATCGCCAACGCGATCTTCGACGCGTGCGGCATCTGGCTCACAGAAGCTGCCGTTCACGCCGGCGAAGGTCCTCGCGGCGCTGGCCGAGGCGCGCACCGCGAAGCCGCGGCCACCGTCGCCGAGACGGGAAGGCGCACTGACGATGCTGCGCCTCCAGCCATTCGACTTCGTGAAGCCGAAGAGCGTCGACGAGACGGCTGGCGCTGCTCGGGAAGCACGGCCGCGGCGCGAAGCTGCTCGCGGGCGGCACCGACGTCGATGCCGAACCTGAAGCACGGCCTCTACGGACCGAGGTCGTGATCGCGCTGTCGGACCTCGACGAGCTGCGCGGCGTGCGCATCGCGATAGACGGTGCGCTTCGAGATCGGGGCGCTCACCACGCTCGAGACGGTTCGAGTCGCACCCGCTCGTCGTCGCGCGCGCGCCCGGCCTCGCGCAGGCGCGCACGCGGTCGCCGGTCCGACGCAGCGGACGATGGGGACGCTCGGCGGCAACGTCTGCCTCGACACGCGCTGCGTCTACGTCAACCAGACGCACTTCTGGAGGAAGAGCCTCGGCTACTGCCTGAAGAAGGACGGCACCCTCTGCCACGTCGTCGAGGGCGGACGCACCTGCGTCGCCCGCCGCCTCGAACGACACCGCGACGATGCTCTGCCGCGCTCGACGCGAAGCTCGTGATCCGGCGCAGCGCCGGCGCGCGCGAGGTGGCGATCCGCGACTTCTACAAGGCCGACGGCATCTTCAACCAGCGCCTCGAGCCCGACGAGCTGCTGACCCGGATCGTCGTGCCGGCGCCGAAGAGACGGCCACACCGCAGGGCGGCGCTCTCGCCACCTGGAGCGGCTACGCGAAGCTCCGCCCGCGCGCGACGATCGACTTCCCGCGCCTCTCCGGTCGCGATCGCGTTCAGAGCCGACGCGGACGAGATCGTGCGCGATGCGACGCTCGTCGTGAGCGCGATCGCCGCGGTCCCGCGCCCGGATCGCCGGGATCGCCGAGCTGGCCCGCGGGAATAAGCGCGACGATCCGGAGATGGTCGCCGCGGTCGGCGCGCTCGCGCAGAAGGTGACCCATCCGCTGACCAACATCGACGGCGACGTCGCGTACCGCCGCGCCGTCGTCCCGGTCTTCGTCAAGCGCGCGCTCCTCGCGGCGCGCCCGCGTCGACGACGTGATGCGGCGCGCCGGACTCGCCGCGCTCGCCGTGCTGCTCGCCGTCGCGTGCACGGCGCGACGCGACGAGGATCGCGAACCCCGTCGCGACGCCGGCCGGCAACGTCGCCAAGGTCGACGTCGCGCAGATCAACGAGAAGTTCCGCCACGTCGCGAACGTCGGCGAATGGGTCGCCAGCTTCGAGGGCAACCAGCGCGAGATCTCGGCGCAGCGCATGTTGATCGCCGCGGCGTGCCGCCTCGCTCCCGGCATGCGCATCGCCGACGTCGGCGCCGGCACCGGCCTCTTCGAGCCGCTCTTCTCGACGCTGGTCGGACCGGCGGGGCGCGTCGAGGCGCTCGACATCTCGCCCGAGTTCGTCGCGCACATGAAGCGGCGCGTCGTCCTCGAGGCGCTCGCCAACGTCGACGTCGTGCAGTGCCCCGACGACGCGACCGGGCTGCCGCCTGCGAGCGTCGACGTCGTCTTCGTCTGCGACGTCTACCACCACTTCGAGCACCCCGAGAAGAACCTCGCGTCATTACGCGCGACCCTCAAGCCCGATGGCCGCCTCGTCGTCGTCGACTTCGACCGCGTCGAGGGCAAGAGCTCCGACTTCGTGCTGCACCACGTGCGCGCCGGGGCCGGGCAGTTCACGCAGGAGATCCTCGCCGCCGGCTTCGCGCTCGAGCGCGGCGAGAACGCGGAGGAGGCGGCCGCCCTGAAGGAGAGCTGGCTCGCCGTCTTCGTGAAGAGCGCGGGGCGCTGAGCCGGTGGACCGCCGCGCCGCCGTCGCGATCTCCGGCGCCGCACTCGCGTCGATGGCGGCATTCGCGTGCAGCCGGCCGGCGCACGCTCCCGCGGAGTCCGCGACGAACGCTGCTCCCGCCGCGCCGCGCCCCGACGCGCCGAGCGTGCTGCTGCTCACGCTCGACACGACGCGCGCCGACGCGCTCCACTGCTTCGGCGCGCAAGCCGCCGACGCCTCGCCGCGGCTCGACGCCTTCGCCGCCGAGGGTCCGCTTCACGCAGGCGCGCACGACCGCGCCGATGTCGCTGCCGTCGCACGCCTCGCTCTTCACCGGCCAGTGGCCGTTCGCGACCGGCGTCCGCGACAACACGACCTTCCGGCTCGGTGACGACGCGGTCACGCTCGCGGAGCAGTTCAAGGCCGCCGGCTTCACGACCGGCGCGGTCGTCGCGTCCTTCACGCTCCACTCGATGTTCGGATTGAAGCAGGGCTTCGACGTCTACCTCGATCCGCCGTCGACCGGCCCGAGCGGCTTCCTCCACCAGGACGAGCGCACCGCCGCGCAGGTGACCGACGAGTGCCTGCGCCTCCTCGACACGAAGGCGCTCGCGCCGCCGTTCTTCCTCTGGGCGCACTACTTCGACCCGCACTTCCCCTACGAGCCGCCGGAGCCGTTCCTGACGCGCTTCCTGTCACGCGCCGCGACGGGCGGAAGGGGCGCGCGCGCTACGCCGGCGAGGTCGCGTTCATGGACCAGGAGATCGGGCGGCTGCTCGATCAGGTGCGCGCGCGCATGGGCGCGCGGCCGCTCGTGATCCTCGCGGTCGCCGACCACGGCGAGGCGCTCGGCGACCACGGCGAGGACTCCCACGGGATGCTGCTCTACGACCCGACCGTCCGCGTGCCGCTGCTGCTCGCGGGCAGCGGCGTGCCGCGCGGCGTCGACGACGACGACCCGGTCTCGACCGTCGACGTCGCGCCGACGCTGCTCGAGCTCGCGGGCGTCGCGGCGCCCGACGCGGCGTCGCTCGCCGGAACGTCGCTCGTCGCGAGCGTGCGCGACGCGGCGGCGGGGGGCGGAGCGGCGGCCTCGCGCGACGCGTTCGCGCAGCGGCCGCTCTACTACGAGGCGCTCTCCGCGTACTTCGGATACGGCTGGTCGCCGCTCTTCGCCGTGCAGGTCGGCCGCGAGCTGCTGATCGAAGGGCCTCGTCCCGAGCTCTACGACGTCGTCGCCGATCCGGACGAGACGAAGAATCTCGTCGACGAGCACGCCGACGTCGCCGAGCGCATGCGCCGGAGTTTCGAGCGCTGGCGAACCGAGGCGGCCGCCGGCCACGCCTCCGCGCGCCCCGACCCCACCCCGAGCAGCGCCAGCGAGATGGTGCAGCTCGGCTACGTGAGCGCGTTCGCCGACGTCTCGATCGCGGTGCCGGAGCCCGGACGCGTCGACGCCGCGCGCCGCGACCCGCGCGACGGCGCAGCCATCGTGAAGAAGATCTTCGAGATGCAGCAGCTGGTGCAGCAGAAGCGGCACCCCGCCGCGCTTCGAGCTCGCGCGGCAGCTGATCGACGAGGACCCGGACAACCCGATGGTGCAGGTGCTGGTCGGCTCGCTGCTGATCCAGGGCGGCGACGCGGCGCGCGGCGTTCCGCTCCTCGAGAAGGCGGCGCCACGTCGCCCCGACCCCGCGCTGCGCCTCTCGCTCGCGCAGGGCTACGAGCTGCTCGGCCGGCGCGACGACGCGCTCGCGCTGCTCGCGAAGCTCGTTGCGGAGCACCCGGAGTTCCTGCGCGCGCGGCTGCTCCCGGCGAGCTCCTGCTCGAAGCCGGCCGCAAGGACGACGCGGCGCGCGAGCTCGAGGCGCTGCTCGCCGCCGCTCCGAAGGCGGACGAGCTGCGCAAGCGCGCGCAGGAGCTGCTGGAGAGGGCGCGCGCGCACTAGACTGCCCGACCCTTCGCGCCTCGATCGATGCGCGCGAACTCCCGCCGAGGGTTTCCATGCGCCTCGCCGCCGCCGTCGCGTTCGCCGTCTCGCTCGCGGCCTCCGGATCGGCGCGCGCCGCCGGCGAGATCCCGCGCCCCGAGCACCCGAATCCTCAGTTCCAGCGCGACGAATGGCAGAACCTGAACGGCGCGTGGGACTTCTGGGAGGGCGACGCCGCCGATGAGAAGGCGATGGCGGCGCGCGCCGAGTTCCCCGACAAGATCGTCGTCCCGTTCTGCCGCGAGTCGAAGCTCTCGGGGCTCGGCCGCACCGGCTTCGTGAAGAACGTCCTCTACCGGCGCAGCTTCACCGTCCCGGCGAAGTGGGGCGTCGACGGCTCGGCGACCGGTGCGCGCGTGCTGATGCACATCGGCGCGTGCGACTGGCGGACGACGGTCTGGGTGAACGGCACGAAGGTCGGCTTCCACGAGGGCGGCTCGACGCCGATCGACTGCGACGTGACCGTGGCGCTGCATCCCGGTGCGAACGAGCTGAGAGTCTGGGCCTTCGACGACACGACGAGCGGCGTGCAGCAGCTCGGCAAGCAGTGTCGGAGGAAAGAGCCACGGCTGCCTCTACACGCGGACGACGGGGATCTGGCAGACGGTGTGGATGGAGAGGGTTCAGATTTCCATTTCGCGAACGTCACGATGGTCACACGGGATGACGACCTGGTCGTGACCCCGAGACTTGTCGGATCGCGCGAGAGGTGCTTGCTCGTAGTCAGCGTGACGCATCGCCGAAAGCCGAATCTGCCGAAAGCGGCCGACGATGGAAGAAAACCGGACGCGGAGGGTTACCTCACCGACGAAGTGATCTTCGATCTCCACGGTAAGCAGGCGCCCTCCGTCGCGTTCTCGCTGCTCAATTCGAGAACTTGGTCACCGACCGATCCGGGCTGTGCGAAGTGACGCTCACGATCCTCGAATCTCCGCCAGACGAATCGCCTGACATCGTCGTCGACCGCGTTCATACGTACGTCGGCCTGCGCTCGATCTCGACGCGCGGCGACGCCGTGCTCTTGAACGGCAAACCCGTCTTCCAGCGCCTCATCCTCGACCAGGGCTTCTACCCCGACGGCATCTGGACCGCGCCGAGCGACGCCGCGCTGAAGCACGACATCGAGCTCTCGATGGCCGCCGGCTTCAACGGCGCGCGGCTGCGCAGAAGGTCTTCGAGCCGCGCTTCCTCTACTGGGCGGACAAGCTCGGCTACCTCGTGTGGGGCGAGGCGCCGAGCTGGGGCGCGAAGTACGAGAACCCCGCGTGCGACCGCGTCGTCCTCGACGAGTGGCGCGCCGAGGTCGAGCGCGACCGCAACCACCCCTCGATCGTCGGCTGGTGCCCGTTCAACGAGACCGACGCGACGCCCGGCAAGCTGCAGAACGCCGCGACGGCGCTCACGCGCGCGCTCGACCCGACGCGGCCGGTGCTCGACACGAGCGGCTACGTCCACAGCGATCCGATGCGCGACGTCGACGACGCGCACGACTACGACCAGGACCCGAAGAGCTTCCGCGCGAGGTATTGGCCGCGCGACGAGATCGGTCCGTTTCGAGCGCTACGGCATCGTGCCGCGCGACTGGCCCTTCTTCGTGAGCGAGTTCGGCGGGATCGGATGGAAGAAGCCCGGCGATCCCGGCTGGGGCTACGGCAACGACCCGAAGACCGAAGCGGACTGGTACGCGCGCTTCGACGGGCTCTGTGCAGCGCAGCTCGAGAACCCCTCGCTCTTCGGCTTCTGCTACACGCAGCTCACCGACGTCGAGCAGGAGCGCAACGGGCTCTACTACTACGACCGCACGCCGAAATTCGACGCCGCGAAGCTCCACGCGATCGTCGCGAAGCCGGCCGCGATCGAGCAGGGCGCCGTCGTCGAGGCGCGGCCGACGGAAGGCGGCTGGCGCGTCGTGATTCCGGCGCAGCCCGACGATCCGAATCTGCCGTGGACCTACGTCGCGTGTGAGAAGCCGCTGGACGACGCGGCGTGGCGCAGTTGGACCCTCGACGCTGCGACGACGAAAGCGGGCCGCCCCGGCTTCGGCGCGAAGGGCGGCTTCGAGGGCGGATCGGCACGCCCTGGACGACGCCGGAGCTCTACCTCCACCGCTCGTTCCGGTACGAGGGCGGCGACGTCGGCCGCGTGCTGCTGGTCATGCACCACGACAACGGCGTCACGCTCTGCCTGAACGGCGAGACGCTCTTCGAGCGCGGCGGCTGGAACGACGCCTACGAGCCGTTCGACGTCACCGAGCGCGCGCTCGCGCTGCTGAAGCCGGGCGCGAACACGATCACCATCCACGTGCACCAGGATTCGGGCGGGCAGTTCTTCGACGCGGCGCTGCTCGTCGCGCCGCGCGTCGCACTGAGGGGCGGCTCGTGGCCGGCGGCGCTCACTACTGGATCGACGGATACAACGTGATCCTGCGGCTCGGCCTGGGCGAGGGGAAGTCGCTCGAGGAGCGGCGCGGCGAGCTGGTCGGCCGCGTCGGCGCGCTCGGCAGCGAGGCGTGGATCGCGTTCGACTCGCGTGAGGCGGTCCACGGGCGCGGGCTCGCGCTGCCGCGCCGCGTGACGATCGCGTTCGCGACCTCCGGCCGCACCGCCGACGACCTGATCCTCGCCAAGGTGAGCCATGCGAAGGACCTGAACGGCGTGATCGTCGTGAGCGACGACCGCGGCGTCGTCGACCGCTGCCAGTTCATGGGCGCCCGCACGATGGGGGTGCGCGAGTTCGGGAAGATGCTGAAGCCGGCGCCCGCGCCGGGTTCGAAGGGCGACCGCAAGCTGACGCCCAACGAGGTCGACGACTGGATGAAGTGGTTCAAGGAGAAGAAGTGACGAGGCCGGGCGACGCGTTGCGGCTCGAGGTCGACGCCGACATCGGGCGGGCGCTGCTGCCGCCGCGCGAGTTCTACGAGGAGCCGGCGTGGCTCACGGCGCTGCGCGCGCGCCTCTTCGCACGCGCCTGGCATCCGATCGACGCGGCGGCCGGCGCGCTCGCGCGCGGCTCGGCGCGGCCGGCGACGCCTGCTGCCGCCGGCGTTCGACGAGCCGCTGCTGCTGACGCGCGACGAGGCGGGCGCGCTGCGCCTGATGTCGAACGCGTGCACGCACCGCGGCCATCTCGTGGTCGAGCAGCCGTGCGCCGTGAAGGCGCTGCGCTGCGCGTATCACGGTCGGCGCTTCGACCTCGCCGGCCGCTGCCTCGGCGCGCCCGGTTTCGAGGAGGCGAAGCAGTTCCCGCGGAAAGAGGATTCGCTCGCGACGGTGCGGGTGGGCGAGTGGCGCGGGCTCCTGTTCGGGTCGCTCGCGCCGCGCGTGCCGCTCGCGCAGGCGTTCGCGGAGGTCGACGAGCGCGTCGGCGCGCTCGTGCCGGCGCAGTGGACGCCTTCGCCGCAGGCACGACCGGACCTTCGAGTTCGACGCGAACTGGGCGCTCTACGTCGAGAACTACCTCGAGGGGCTCCACATCCCCTTCATCCACCCCGGGCTCACCGCGAAGCTCGACTGGAAGAGCTACCGCTACGAGAACCTCGCGAACGGGACGCTCCAGGTCGGGATCGCGGCCCCCGACGAGCTCGCCTTCGAGCTGCCGGCCGGCCACCGCGACGCCGGCGCGCGCGTCGCCGCCTTCTACTTCTGCCTCTTCCCGAACCTGATGCTCAACGTCTATCCGTGGGGGCTCTCGCTCAACGTCGTCGAGCCGCTGACGCCGACGCGCACGCGCGTCCGCTTCCAGGCCTTCGTGCACGACGCGAAGCGGCACGGGCAGGGGCCGGCTCCGGGCTCGACCAGGTGGAGCTCGAGGACGAGCGCGCCGTCGCGCAGGTGCAGCGCGGGCTGCGCGGACGGCTCTGGCCGCGCGGCCGCTACGCGCCGGTCGCCGAGTCGGGCGTCCACTGGTTCCACCGGCGCATCGCCAGCGCGCTCGACGAGAACCGACTGACGGACGCGTCGCGGCTACTCGCTCACGTGGCCGACGAGACGAGCCCGAGGCGGAGCTTCACCGGCGTCGTCGCACCCTCCGCCGTGCCTGCCGGTCAGCGTGAGGTCGGCCGCCCACCCTCGTGTCCGGCGCGCTGGTAGAGGCGCGGCCGCGCCGTCCTTCGGCGCGTCGCCTTCGGGCACGGCGACGTAGAGCGCGAGCGCGTGCTCGCCCGGCGCGGCCGGGAGAGAGAGCTTGACGAGGTCGTCGAGCTTCGCCGACCGGCGCCGGATCCCTTGTCGTGCGTGAACGCGGTCACGACCGCGAAGTCGCGCGAGTCCGACGTGCCGAGGTGGTTGCCGTCGTCGGGCTGCCAGCCGACGCGCAGTCCGTAGCAGCCCGGCGCGATCGCTGGATTGCGGTAGTCGGTCATCGGACCGGTCACCTGCAGCGCGCCGATCAGCGTCCCGAACGGGAGCGTCGGCACGCTTCACGCGCATCTCGGTCGTCGGCTTTGGCGGCGAGCGCCACCTCGCTCGGCAGATCCAGAGGTCGCAGGCCGGCTTCCCGTCGGCGCCGGTGAGCCGCACGCCGCGCGGCTCGAGCTGCTTCGCGAACGCCTCGGGAATCGCGGCCGGCAGCTTCGGGCGCCGCCTCCTCCGGCTTCGCGAGCAGCGCGAGCTTCGGTGCGTCGCCGCGCGAGGACGGGCAGCGCGAAGACGGCGACGAGCGAGCGCGCTCCGCATCACGAGATCAGTTCACTCGGTCACTTGGCGCGGATGCCTCGGTGTCGACCGCCAGCGCCGGCGCGGGCGATCGAACTTCAAAGTGGCCGAGGAAGGCGCTGCGCGAGTCGCGGTCGATCCAGTCGTGCGCCAGCAGCGTGCCCTTGACCTCGCTCTCGACCGTGAACGCGGGCAGCGAGTCCTTGAGCGTGGTGAGCGGCGGATAGTAAGGTCGTCCTCGTGGCCGCAGATCGAGTCCTTGTGGGCGATGCAGCGCGTGGACGAGGTTGGCGACCGTGCCGGCGACCAGCTTCGCGCAGCCCTTCTTGTCGCAGCAGTCGAGGTCGAGCGAGATCGGGACGAGCCGCTCCTCGACGACGTTGCCGGCCAGATCGCCGAGCTGCGCCTTGACGAAGGCGCGCAGCGCCTCGAGCTGCGTGTCGTTCGCCTTGTCGTCGAGCAGGAGGACGTCGCGCACCGGCAGCGGCGAGTGGTACTTGTCGCCGAGCGTGCTCTTCGCCTCGATGATCAGCACTGCCGGAGACGCCGGCGAGGTCGACGCCGGCCCACTGGCCCGACGTGAACGTCCACGCGAGCGTCGCCTCGCGCCCCGATCTGCCCGACCTCGCCGTTGGCGAAGCGAGGCCGCCGATCCAGACGTCGCAGGTGCGCGCCTCGAGGTAGTCGCCCTTGACGGTGTTCTCGCCGGGGCCCGCGGCCGGCTTCTTGTCGTCGCCGGCGAAGGCGGCCGCGGCGAACGCGAACGAGGCGAGCGCGAAGCGCGGAGAGGCGGACTTCATCGCGGCAGCTCCTGGACGTTCGTGCGTGCGGCAGGCCTTGAGACTTCGGCATTCAGGGCGCGTTCGGGCGGAGCGAATCTAGCGAAGCGTCAGGGAATCGCGCGTCGCCTCACGCGTCGTCAGCAGGTGCGCCCCGGGCCGCACTCGTCGGCGCCGCACCGATTCGCGTCGGGACCCTCGGCCTGGTGCGTCCGATTGCACCAGAAGAGCTTGCCCTCGAAGACCGCCTTCGGATCGGTCCGGATCCGCTCCGCGCTGCGCCTCGTTCGAGTACCACATCTCCTTGCAGCGCAGGAAGCGGCAGAGCTTGTGTCCGGCCGGCGCGCGACGTTCATCAGGGACATCGAACGTCTCCTTTTGCAGCGGTTGCCGGGTCTTCGCGCCGCGGCTCACGCGGCGACCGCGGCGGCGAGCGCGCGGCGAACGGCGACCTGCGCGAGGTCGACCTTGTAGGCGTTCTTGCTGAGCGGCGTCGCGCTCGCGACCGCCGCGGTCGGCCGCCGCGTGCGCGAGCTTCTCGTCGAAGGCGTGGCCGACCAGCGCCTTCGCGGCGCCGTCGGCGAGCCACGGCGTCGGCGCGACATGGCCGAGCACGACGACCGCCGACTTGATGGTCTTGCCGTCGAGCTCCGAGCGCGACGCTCGCGGTCGCGAGCGGCCAGTCGAGACCCTGGCGGGGCGGACTTCGTAGGTGGCGCTCTTCGTCGCAGGGGCCTGCAGGTTGACCGAGGTCACGATCTCGTTCGCGGCGAGCGTCGCTCGCGCTCCGCCGCTGACTTCGGCGTGCGTGAAGAGATCGCTTGACGGCGAGGGTGCGAGTGCCCTTCGGCCCGACCACAGTGACCGTCGCGCCGCAGGCGATCAGCGCCGGCGCGAGGCTGCTCGCGTTCACGAACTTCGCGGGCCCGCGTTGCCGAAGATCGGCGTGGTAGCGGTTGTCGCCTTTCGCGGCGCAGCGACTCGCCGTCTCAACTCGGCGCAGGAGCCCGTGGCCGTGACGGAAGTACCAGCAGCGCGGCCGCTGCAGGAGCTCGCCGCCGATCGTCCCCATCGGCGCGCAGCTGCGGGCTCTTGACGCCCGCCGGCCGCCTGCCAGACGGCGGGCCACATGCGTCCTCTACGTCGGCGTTGGCGAGGAGCGCGTCGAGCGTCGTCGTCGCGCCGAGGGCGATCGCGCCGGGGTTGCCCTTGCCGGTGCCGATCGCGCTGCCGCGCAGCTCTTCGATCCCCATCAGCGACACCAGCCGCTTCGGCTCGACCACGAAGTCCTTCATCAGGCTCAGCAGGTCGGTGCCGCCCGCGAGGACGCTCGTCTCGTCGTGCTTCTCAGAGAGGAGCGCGACCGCGTCGGCCACGCTCGTTGGGCGCGCGAATTCGAAGCGGTTCACGTCACGCCCCCTTCTTGCTGCAGCGCCGCGAGCACGCGGTCGGGCGTTATCGGACAGCGCGCGACGCGCTTGCCGATCGCGTTCGCGACGCGCGTTGCTGATCGCCGCCATCGGCGAGACGGCCGGCGGGCTCGCCGGTCGCCGATCACGCCGCGGGCGCAGGTGCTCGGACGTCTCCATCATGTGTGGACGACGAGCTCTCGCCGACGTCGGCGATGCCCGCGAGCTTGTAGAACTCCAGGTCGGGGTTGAGCAGCGTGCCGGTGACCGGATCCATGATCCGCTCTTCGTGGAGCGCCGCGCACACGCCCATGATCAGCGCGCCGCGCACCTGATCTCGGCCAGTGAGCAGGTCGATGATCCGGCCGCAGTCCTGCACCGCGACCAGCTTCGGCAGCACGCGCACGATCCCGGTCTCGGTGCTCGACCTCGACCTCGACCGCCATCTGCGCGCCGCCGACGCCCCGACTGCATCAGCGACTGCTGCGTCTTGCCGTGGGTCACGAGCGGCTGCGCGCCGACCGATCGGCACGCGACGTCCCAAGGAATCGCCTGCGCGGGGTTGTCGGCCGCGAAGACCTTGCCCTCCTTCGCGACCAGCTTCTTCGCGTCGCCGCCGAGGTCAGGCGCCACCTTCTCGAAGATCGCGTTGGCGGCCTGCACGCACGCGTCGCGCGTGGCCGAGCTGATGGCGCCGACCGTCGTCGAACCGCCGGACGCCGCCCGACGGCGGCAGCCCGCTGTCGCCGATCGGGTACCTTCACCTGCGTCGAGCGGCAGCCCGAACGTCTCGGCCGCGACGATCGCGAGCACCGGTGCGCGGCCGACGCCGAGGTCCTGCGTGCCGCACGCGATCTCGACCGCGCCGTCGGGATTGATCGTGCACTGGACGGTTGCTGTCGTGGCCGCCGCCGCCCCAGGTGTGGATCGAGAGCCGAGCCCGCGCCGCACGACGTCGCTCTGGTCGCCGCGCGGCGTCCCACTTCTTCTTCCAGTCGATCGGGCCGGCCGCGACGTCGAGCTCCTCGGCGTAGACCTTCGCGCGCGCGTGTAGGCGAGGTTCTTCTTGAAGAACTTCGAGCTCGTCGCATGCCGAGCTCTGGCGGCGCAGTCCGCCAGCGCCGCCATCGTGAGCAGCGCCATCTGCGGATGGTTCGGCGCGCGCCACGCGCCGCTGCTCGCCGGTGTTCGTCGTGATCGGCGTGTTGCGCGTCCGCTTGTTCGGGATGCCGCGTGAAGATGTAGGGAGCTGGTTCACGCCGAGCACGCAGCCGTTGCCGCCGCTGCCCCACGCCTCCGACTCGAACGCGGTGATCGTGCCGTCTTCCGGAGCAGCCGACGCGCATGCGCGCGAGACGCCGACGGCCGCGAGCCGGCGAGCGCGAGCTCCATGTCGCGTTCGAGCATGACCTTCACCGGCCGCTTGGTCCGCGCCGACAGCCAGGCCGCCCACGCGCCCACGCGTCGATGCCGAACTTGCTGCCGAAGCCGCCGCCCATGTGCTGGCAGATCGCGTGCCGCCTTCGAGGCGTCGGCGAGCCGGCCTCCTGCGCGAAGTCGCCGTTCTTGCCGGAGATCGCCTGCGTCGAGCACCACGCCGTCAGCGACGTGCCGTCCTCGCACCTCGACGGTCGGAGCCAGTGCGACTCCATGCAGCAGTGGGTGATGATCGAGCAGCCGACCTCGGTGTCGCTGATCGCCTTCGCCGCCTTGAAGGCGGCGTCGACGTCGCCCTGCGTGTTCGCCTTGCCGGGCTTCGCGTACTTGCAGGCGCGTTCGAGGTCGTCGTCGACGACGCTCGGCTGCGGAGGACCTCGTACTCGACCTTCACGCGGCGGACGGCTCACGCGCCACCTCCTCGCTCTCGGCGGCGACGATCACGACCTCGGAGAAGGCGACCATTCAGCTCAGCTGCCGGCAGGCGCCAGCACTTCGAGCGTGACGACGCCCGCCATCTTCTTCGCGTCCTCGACGTCGACCGACTTCACGCGTGCGTGGCCGAACGGACAGGTCGCGTACTTCGCCCAGAGCATGCGCGGGCGGTTGGTGTCGTAGGCTGTACTTCGCGCGGCCCGTGACCTTGTCGGGTCCGTCGAGACGCAGCACGCGCTTTTGCCGAGGAGCTCGCGGTGTCCTCGGGCTCGGGCCAGGCGAGTTCCAGCTACCAGCAGCTCCGCGGTCGCGTCGAGCACCGCCTGCGTGACGCCGTGGTAGGTCCCGCAGCGGCAGGAGGTTGCCGCCGAGGCGCTGCGAGCACTTCGTCGCGCGCCGCCTCGGCGTCCGTCCGCCGGAACGACTCGCACGCCATCACGAAGCCGGGCGTGCAGAAGCCGTGCATTGCTGCGCGTCGTTCTCGACGAAGCAGCGCTGCGTCAGTCGCGGATGCCCTGGTTCGCCGCGGCGAGCCCCTCGACCGTCTCGATCTTGCGCCCCTGCGCCTCGATCGCGAGCACCGTGCGCGAGTAGACCGCCTTGCCGTCCGGCAGCACCGTGCACGCGCCGCAGGTCAGCGCGATCGCACACCTTCTTCGCGCCGGTCAGGTCCAGGTGGTTGCGCAGCGCGTCGAGCAGCGTGACGCGCGGCTCGAAAGCGGCAGCGTGACCGACTTGCCGTTCAGCTCGAGCGTGACACGGGCACCGGATCGGGACCGCACAGCCAGCCTTTCGCCGCGATGCCTGCGGCGCGCCGTTGGCGATCTTCGGCGCGACCTTTCGGCGCAGCGGCGGGACGATCCCGGCCCCGGCCGCGAGCGCGCCCGCTCCCATGCCCTGCAGGAAGCTGCGGCGCGTGAAGCCGGACGGCGCCGGCCTCCTGCCGATTCGACATGGCCTCTTCTCCCCGGAGACGACGACGTCGCGGCATCACAACGCCGCCGTCCGTCCGCTGGCAAGCGGATAAAACGGGAGTCTTTCGAGCGCCGCGTGGGCAGGAGCTGCTGAACGTGCGAGGAGCGAGTCCGAAACCGATCGTGCGGGGCGTCAGGGGTACGGCTCGCGGTCGCGCTGGTTTCCGCGGCGCCGCTTTTCTTCGTGACGCCCGACGTGTCGCCCCGCCGCCCGCGGCGTCCGCCCCTCGTCGTCGTCGGCGTCGACGGGCCTCGAAAGTGGCGCCCTCGTGCTGCAGTTCGCGCAGCGAGCGCCCGCTCCCCCAACCTGGCCCGGCTCGACGGAGGAGGGCTGCGCCGGCGAAGCTCGGTGACGCTCGAAGCCGACGCTCTCGCCGGTGATCTGGACCACCATCGCCACCGGGCCGCAAGCCGGAGCAGCACTGGCATCACCGACTTCTTCTTCACCGACGCGCGCGGGCGAGCGCCACCTCTTCACCAGCGTCCACCGCAGGTCGAAGGCGTTCTGGAACCTCCTGAGCGACGCCGGCCAGGGCCTGCCACGTCGACGGCTGGTGGTGCACCGCGGCCCGGCCGAGCCGCGTCGACCACGGCGGGACGATGGTCGCGCAGACGACGACGCGCGCCCAGATCAGCTACCGCAACGGCCGGATCTGGAAGGGGACCTACCTCAAGGGTCTGCCCGCGCCAGACCTCGCCCGAGGAGCTTCTCGGCGCCGTCATGGACGCCCACTTCACGCGAGCTCGCCGACGCGGCGGGACGAGGACGCTCGCCGCGGCCTTCGGCCGACGCCGCGCCGCCCGCCCGCCGCCCGCCTCGCATGACGGTCGACGAGCTCTTCGCCTGCGTGACGCAGGCCTACTTCGCCGACCGCCTCTTCCTCGCCGCCGCGGAGGGGACGTGCTCGACGCGCAGCGGCCCTACGACCTGCTCGCCGTCTCTTCCGGAGTGACCGACGTCGCGTCGCACCTCCTTCTGGCGCGACTTCGAGCCGCAGCCTCTACAAGGTCCCGCCCGCCGCCGCCGAGCTCGCCGACTTCCGGGCACGTCGTGCGCGACGCCTGTCCGCAGCCGCCGACGCGGCGGATCGGCGCGCTGGGCAGGCGCGCCAAGGCGCCCGACGCCGACTTCGTCGTCCTCTCCGACACGTTTCATGCGGTGGACGTGGAGCGCGACTTCGATGCGTCGTTCGAGGCGAAAGACAAGCGCTTCGACTCAGGCCACCACACCGACGCGCCGCCCGGCGTCTTCATCGCGAGCGGGCCGAGCTTCAAGCAGCCGGTCGCCGCGACCGCCGCAACTCGAAGCCTGCGTACCGTCAGGCGGGTCGAGACGTCCTGCCGACCACTGCTCTGCTCCAGGTCTGCCGCTCGCGCGCGACCTCGCGGGACGGCCGATGCGGCAGGTGCTCACCGACGCGGTGCTCGCCGCCGCGCCGGGCGAACCGGTCGACAGCTACGACGACGCGGAGTGGACGCGCTCGCGGGAGCGGGGTGCGCGGTGAGGCGCTGAAGCTCGAGAGAGAGAACTTCGAGGGCGCGCTGCGGAAGATGGAAGGACTCATCGAACAGCTCCGCAAGCTCCGGCCTACCCCGTCGACTCAGCTGACCGCCGCCGGTCAAGCCAGCGATCCTCCGCCGGGTGAAGAGTGATCGACCTCTCCTCGCCGCTCGTCGGCGGCGGCATGGCGCTGTCGGCTTTTCGGCGCTCTGAGCCGCTCTGAGCGATATCACAAGGGGCCGATCGTGCCGCGACGGGCACGCGCGATGAACCTCTTCCGCGTCGCGTCGCGTTCGTCACTGCCAGGGTCACGCTCGCGCTCGACGGAGCGGCCGGCTTCGCGCTGCTTGCACGACCGCGCACTGACGGGCTGCTGTATCAGGCGCGCTCGAGTGCGCTGGCGACTTCCTCCTCTTCGACTGGGGTGCGGGAGCTCGGCGCGCAGCCGGCCGTCACCATCTGAACCTCTCCTCGCCCGTCTGGTCGGCGGCGCTCGGCGCGCTGATCGGCAGCGAGCAGCTCGCCTGGCACCAGCTCGGCGCGATCGCGCTCGTGATCGGCGGCGTCGGGGTCGTGATCCGGGCAGCGGGCGGTCGTGAGGCGCGACCTCGACGGCTCGGTCGGCCGGAATAGCTGGCGCTGGTGATCTGATCGACGCCGCAGACCACGCCGCCACGCGGCGCACGGCGACACGGGCTCGGGCTGATCGCTGGGCGCGGCTCTTCGCTCTGCAACGCGCAAAAGCGGGGATGATCAGCCACCAGGGTGGTCGCCACGGTCGGCGCGCCCTCCGCGCCGGGACGCTGCGGGTGACGGGCGCGCTCGCGCTGCTCGTCGTCGCCGCCCTCGTGTTGCGCACGCTGCGCTCCGACGCGCGGCCGCTCGCGACGATCTCGCCAGCCGGCGCTGGCCTCGAGGTATCGCCTCGGTGCTCTTGGCGAGGCTGCGGCGGGATCTTCCCGCAGCAGGGTTCTTTCGAGCGCATCCCGGCGAGGCGTGGCGCTCTGCCTCACTCTCGGCGGCGCCGAACGTTGACCTCCTCCTGCCGCTCTGCCGTGGGCATCCTGCGCGAGCGCTACCGCATCCACGCGCCCTGGCCGGGACGATCGTGGCGCTGCGCCGGCGTCTGTATGGCTGGTGCAGCCTGGAGATGGGTCGATGGCGCTCCGTGATCCCCACAGCTGCGCGCGTCCCGATCAGGCGGTCGTGCGCCACCTCGACCTCGAGCCACCGTCGACTTCTCGGCGAAGCGGCTGCAGGCGCGTGCAGCCCTCGATCGTCGCGAGCTACGCGCCCGGCGGCGATCGGCTGTCTCGTGCTCGACACGCGCGACTCTGGAGATCACGGCGGCTCACGGTCGGACGAAGCGCGTCGAACACCGGGCCTACGCGAAAGCGGAGGGCGACTTCGGGAGCGCGCTCACGATCCACTTTCGCCTGCCGGCACAGAAGAAGGTGACGGTCGAGTACGCGACGAGTCCCGGCGCCGCCGCGCTGCAGTGCTGTCGCCCGAGGCGAGACGGCGGGAAAGCGCCTGCCGTACCTCTTCGACGCAGTCGCAGGCGATCCTCGCCGCACCTGGGTGCCGTGCCAGGACACGCCGTCGGTCCGCATGACCTACCACGCGAGGCGTCGCGATCCGACGGACGGGCGGGCGCGGAAGCCGGCCGACTTCCCGTCGCCCTCATGAGCGCAACAATCCGCAGTCGACGAGCACGATGACGGCGGTTACGAATTCGACATGCCGCAGCCGATCCCGAGCTACCTGCTCGCGCCTCGCCGTCGGCGACGTCGAGTTCGCGCCCGCTCGGGCAAGGACTGCTGGCGTCTACGCGCCGAGGAGCCCGATCGTCGAGCGCGCCGCCGACCGAGTTCGCCGACCATCGACGCGATGATCCGCGCCGCGAGAAGCTCCTTCGGTCCCCTGCCGCTTCGGCTGCTGACGTGATCGTCCTGCTGCCGAGCTTCCGTTCTGGCGGGATGGAGAACCCGCGGCTCACCTTCGCGACGCCGACGATCCTCGCCGGGGACCGCTCGCTCGTCTCGCTGGTCGCTCGCACGAGCTCGCCCATTCGTGGTCGGGCAACCTCGTCACCAACGCCACCTGGAACGACTTCTGGTTGAACGAGGGGTTCACCGTCTACTTCGAGCACCTGCATCATGGGCGAGCAGTCTTCGCAGGCGAGGAGTTCGACGAGGCGCTCGCGGCGCCGGGCTGCAGGACTCGGAAGACGCTCGCCGAGCTGAAGGACCAGCCCAGGACACCTGCCTCGAGCCTCGACCTCAAGGGCCGCAACCCCGACGACGGCGTGACCGACGTCGCCTACGAGAGGGCGCGCTTCCTCCAGGTGATCGAGCGCGCGGTCGACGGCGCAGCGGTTCGATCGCTTCCTGCGGGGCTGGTTCGATGCGAACTGCCTTCAGAGCCGGACCACCGCTGGAGTTCCTCGCCTGCCCTGGCGAAACCGAGCGCCGGGCGACTGCAGGCGCCTTGGCGGCTGAAACCGACGATCGCTGAGATGGGCGTGGGTCGCGCCAGCCGGGCCTGCCCTTCGAACTGTCCGCGCCGGACGTCCGGTGCAAATTTTGCGCGAGCGGAAGCGCAGGAAGCGCTTCGCCGATGGTTGTCGCGCCGCGCGCGACCGCGGAGGTTGCGGGCTTCACGACGCAGTGGCGCTGTTCCTGCGCTCGCTCCCGACGTCGCTCACCAACGAGCGGCTCATGCGCGCTCGACTTGCAGTTCGGCGTTCTCCGAACGCGGCAACGGAGTCCTCTTCGCGTGGCTCGTCAGTGCGTCGCGCGCCGGTACAGACGGCGGCTTCCCCTCCCTCCAGAACGCTTCCTCGCCTCCGCGGGCCGCCGGAAGTTCACCGACCGCTCTATCAGGAGCTGGCGAAGAGCGACTGAGACGCGCTAGCAATACGTGGCC
>ERZ1370068.10980-contig-9633_pt1 | contig 35444 bp, 65 predicted proteins | sample MGYA00561227_ERZ1370068 | MGnify/ENA primary metagenome ERZ1370068 (study PRJEB38410, sample SAMEA6850437) | metagenome | study: Metagenomic assessment of the ecological functions of the soil: analysis of the soil microbiota associated with the... | reverse complement strand
GCTACGGCCGCTATCATGGCCTCCAGGCGACGCAAATAGCGAGATCCGGTTCGCCAATCCTTGGCGAGTTCGACGCAGGCCCTGCAGGCTGTTCCCGGATATCATGCTCGCGAGCTTGGTCGCCCAGCCGCTCGAACAGGGCGAAGCGCACCGGCGGTGTGCGCCGGCAAAGCCGCGCTGATCACGTCTCCCTTTGCCGACCGAGCGCACCTTTGCGGGCGTTGGCCTTAATGACGGTAGCTCCCAGGCTGACCTGCCCTGTCGCCGGCAACGACCACCTTGCCGCGACCTGCGCACCGTCAAAATCGTGGTGCCGTGCCGCTAACCGGGCGGGAGGTTGGTCGGGTCGTTCATGCTTGAGGCCATGTCGGCGCAGAACGGGACGTAAATCAGCGGGCCCAGTATTTGCGCTGGCGCCTGGCGGCAGGGGCAGGACCGCGTTGGATAAAGGCTTAGATCGCGCACGCAAGCAAGGCACTAACCTCCGTGAAGCGGCAAGCCAGCATCGAGCGCTCCACCAAGGAGACGAAGATCAAGTGGCCAGCGTCGATCTTCGACGGTACCGGCGTGCCTACGACATGAATGCCACCCGGCATCGGTTTCCTGACCAGGTGTGCTGGAGCAACTCGGCGCGGCACTCCCTGATCGATATATTGCGCTCAAGGCCGAGTGTGCGATCCCGCACATCGACTTCCATCATAGCCTCGCCCCGGAGTGACCGCGGCATCGTGCTGGGCCAGGCCGTGGCCAAGGCGCTCGGCAGCAAAAGTGCAGGGCATCGTGCGCTACGCGTCGGCGTGCCTGCCCATGCTGACGAAACGCCGCTAACTCGCGCCGCCCTCGATGTCTCCGCGGGCGCGCCTATTTCGTGCGGCGGGTGCGGTTCACGCCGGCGGCCAAGCTCGGCAGAGATGGATACCGAACTGTTCCGGGAATTCTTCTCCAGGCCTCTCGCCCAGCAACGCCAGGCCTGGCACTTCACATCGAGACGCTCTACGGCGACAACAACCACCATATTGCGGAGACCTGCTCGGGCGCGGGCCCGCCCGCGCGCTCAGTGCCGCCGGTGAGGATCGACCCTCGACAGGTCGGGCGCGTGTGCCCTCCACAGGGGACCTTGAGCCTGAGGCGCGGCCCGGGTGGGTTCAAAGCAACCCTCGCCGAGCAGGCTTGCCCCCTTGGCTGTGCGGCGCGGCGAGGTCCGGCGCCGCCGCCGCCGCCCTTGATTGCGTCGGTTCGTCAAAGGGCTCGCCAAGCCGATGGCGAGCGCGTAAAAAGCCTTCACGCCTTAGCCAGGGCACGGCCCAAGCCATGCAGACCTTTACCGTGCACGAGCCGCCGAACGCTCCGGCCGATCGCGTCGACCGCGCCGAAGGCCTCCTTTCATCAAGAGATGGGTCTCTCCTGGGGCGCGGCCCTGTTCGGGCCTTGTGGCTCCTCGCCCACCGCCTGTGGTGGCCGCTCATCGGCTATATCGCCGCCTACGGCGCCGTCGAGGCGGTGCGACTGACGAGGATCGTCGATCAACGCTGGATCGGGCTTTGTCTCCTCCGCCCTCAATCTCCTGCTGGCCTTTGAAGGCGACACGTTGCGGCGCTGGGGCGCTCGATCGGCGGGGCTGGCGGATGCTGGGCGCCGCCAACGGGCGCAATCGCAACGCATGCGAGCGCCGCTTCTTCGAGGCCTGGATCCCGTCCCAGCCGGTCTTGCAGGCGCCGACCGCGGCGTGCCCCTGGCGGCGTCGGCGCCCGGGAGTGGCCCGGCATCGCTTCCTCATGGGTGCACGCCCCTAGCCGCCATGCAGCGCGTCGCGTCATCATCGACTACGGCTCCGGCAACCTCCACTCCGCCGCCAAAGCTTTTTGAGCGGGCGGCGCGCGAAAGCGGCGCGATGCCCGCATCTCCGTCAGCCACAAGCCTGATGACGTGGTGGGTGCTGACCGCATCGTGCTGCCGGGCGTGGGCGCCTTCGCCGATTGCAAGGCTGGCTCGCCGCCGTGCCGGGCATGATCGATGCGCCTCGAGCACAGCGTGCGTGCCGATGGGCGCCCGTTGCTCGGCATTTGCGTGGGTGCCCAGCTGATGGTGCCGAGCGCGGGCTCGAATTTAAAATCACCCCGGGCTTGGCTGGCTCAAAGGCGACGTCAAGGCCATCCAACCGATTGACCCGAGCCTCAAAGTTCCGCACATGGGCTGGAATACGCTGACGGTGATCCGCGAGCACCCTGCTCGGCGGCATTAAGACCGGGAGCGATGGGCCGGCATGCTTATTTCGTGCACTCCTTCCACCTCGGCGGCTGCGCCCGGCGCGCTGGTGGCAGAGACCGACTACGGTGGACCGGTGACCGCGATGGTGGGGGCAGACAACATCGCGGGCACGCAGTTCCATCCGAGAAGAGCCAAACGCTGGGACTCGGCTCATCGCCAACTTTCTCAAATGGTCTCCTTTGAGTTCTACTGAGAACTACTTCATCTAAATCCCCAACATAGAACTGGCCGTTTGCCTCTACAATCTCGTTCTGTTCTGCGGTCTGTTGGTCTGAAATCGAACAGACGGAAAGTAAGCAGGTGGCGCGTAGCGCTATATCCCACGAACATCCCACGGGGCTCATGTTTCGTGAGATCATCGAGGAGAGCGACGAATCGAAGGCCAGAGGGGCCGCGAACGATGGGACGAAAATCGATGACGAACGTGATCGCCTCTCAATGACCAGGTGCGATCCGGAAAACGCGTGAAGGACGCAACAGGCAAGCCGCGCGGCGAATGGCGCACTCGATGGCGTTAAGGTGCTTTTGAAAGGCTGATGACGCAGCCGACCGGCGTGGACGCTCTTCGTCTTCATACCGGTGCGCGGCAAAGCGCGCGGCGCAAGCTGAGGTTAAAGCGGTGAATATCACCCCTGAGAACTCACACGCTGCGGGGAGGCCAGGGCCGCCGCAACCGAGGCGATGAAGCCGCCATCAATCGGGCGGTGACCCCGTGGCTGGAGGCCGAGGCAAAGGCATGCAAGCCCAGACGTTCAAAGCGCTTTCTTGCCGAGCAGTTCTTGAACGACGCGCCGCACCTTAGCCGTACACCACGCGTAAAAATTTTGCTTTTTTCTATCGAGGCAAGCGCGACTGGCGGTAAATTGTTGGCAGCGCCGTGGCCCGCTGTTGGGGGCTGGTAGCAATTGAACTCGATGGTAACCAGATTCATCCGACACTTTCGGGGCAAGGGCCGCAACCCGGTGCCGACACCTGCATCGAACCTGCGGTAGGTCAGCGCGGTCAGGACGCGCCTTTCGCTCCCCACTCGTGGCGCGCGTCCCGTTAGCGGGGAAGCCAGCTGGCGCACACCACTCCTGCTTTGCCCGAACTGCCCTTAGGAGCGGGAGCCCGCACAGGTTGGGCGCCGGCGGTTCTGCCAAAGGTGCAGCAGCGGCACCCTGCCAATCGTCCGGTTCGGCGGGAATGCCGCGCAACCGTGTCGGTTCGTGGCTGTTGAGCGCCGGCCGATATTGCCGACGTAGGATCGTCTCCAGAGTTGCGTCGAAACTTCTGTGCGGCCACGTCGGTCGTGATGGACGCAGACGACGTTCATTCCATGGTTCAGCGCTTGCTGCCACTTCGTGGTGTCCCGGCCCAATGTATCCACTCGCCGCCTCCGCTTCTCCAACGTAGAGCGGACGTGTGCACGGTCGCCGTCGTCGCGGCCGAGGATAAACCGCAGGGCCCCGGAGAGCGCGCCAGAGAGAAGTAGGGATGATGGAGAAGCGGGCGCCGTGCTGGTGGATGACTGCGAGCGCAGCATGGTCGGACCCCGCATCGCCGGAGCGACTCAGCACTGTCCCCATTCTACCACCTCCTCGGGGCGGCGCGTCCCACCCATCGCTCCGATGCAGACGTTCAGCGACCATCTCCGCGTGCACAGAAACCCCGCAGAAGCGAGGTTGAAGGCGGAGTGAGCAGCATTCGTTTGCTGCGGCTTCGGCGGCTGGTGCCGTCGTCGCCAGGTGCCGGAGCTTTTTAGGCTTCGAGCCGGGCAGGTGTTGTCCGAGTAACGGCGCCGCCAGGGCGCGCGTTCCTCGGCCCACGCTTCGTCCTGGTTGTCACCGGCATCGCGATGAAATACATGGAAAATGCAAACGATCGCGGCGCCGACAATGATCGCATGCAGAAAACTCCAGCTCTGAGAATGGGCTTCCACTGGCCGCAGCCCTTGGTTCTCTGGGAGCGGGAAGGTCGTGGCTTTTGATGACCTTTGGTTCGTGAGTCCGGGCTGCTCCGGGCAAAAAGAACTTAACGCCATGCGGGAAAGTTCCCAGCTTTACCGCGCGGTGCAGAAAAGTGGCGAGCGACGTGGCGCTGGAAACTCGTCGCCGAGCCCGGCTCCGGGTGCGTCGGATCATCACCTGCGGCTGCAGCATGAGCGTGTGCCAGCGCCGCTCAGCGCGCTGATGGGGAAGCATGGTGCGATTTCGTATTCGCGTTGGAAGTTCTGCGTGTAATTGCAAACCGCATCTCTTTATTGCTCCGGGCCACCGGATTCAAGCTTGTCCAATCAACTCAAATTCGATGTCGATCGAACCCCGGGGAAAGTAAAATTTTAGGCACCGCGCGCGGGTCGGATTTCTGTAAACCGAGCCGAAGTAGACATCGCCATCCGTAACTGGAGACAGAGCCGACGCTTGGGGAGGCTGCCCAGGCCCTCGACATTTTTGGCGGTCGCTTCGTTCCCACGCATATACTGACGCCGCCGCGGCGATAACCCGGCGTGCTGTCCGTCTGTTGATGCCAGCCGAGCTGTTCTGTCTGCTGGTGCTTTGCGCCGTGCGCGCCGCGCTCACCGCGGGTTGCCGCGCCGGTTGTCGTCGTGAAGCCGGTCGCGCCAGGCTTTCAGGGCCCGAGCCGCTGGTTGATCCCACGCGCCGATCGCTAATCGCGCCTCGGCTTGGGGAAGCGGCCGGCAAGCACCGCACGGCGCAACGTAGAATGATGCACGCCAGCAAGCCGCGCTGCAGGTTTCCAACCTAGTAATCGTCATCTAACGGCTCTGGCACCGTGGTTTGCCCTGCCGTCCCCGTCCTCAGTCAGCATTCGCCGAACATCGCGTCCACGCCTTCATCCAAGCCTTCCCGCTCGGCCAGCCCCCGCCGTTCGGCCATCTCACTAGCTCAAGCGGCGACAGATGCAGGTAGCTCGGGTGCCGGCGCTGGTTGTTGGTCGTCGTCATCGCCGCGTCTCGCTTGGTGCGTCCCGATGACCATCAGGTGATTTTGGCCGAGGCGGCAAGCGGGCCAAAATGAGGGGCTTGCGGACCTGGATATCCCACCGATATTCCACGAAGCCCTTTTTGCGGTGGCATTTTGCCACCGCGGTCGGCAGCGAAAATCAGCGAGAAGTGCCTGTAATCGCTGAATAAAGCGGAGAAGGGAAGCCAGCAGCGGGGCAGCTACTGACTTCCAACTTTCTCAGCTGGCGGCCTTGAGGCAGCGCCGCCGCCGGCGCTTGGGGGCGCGCTCGGCGGAGCGGACGCCGCTGCCTCGCTTGGGATCAGGCCGCTTTGGCTTCAGACTCCGGCACGCAACGGGAACGCCACAGCATTCGAAAGCTCGCCGGCGTTGGCTTGGCGCTTGCGGAACCAACGCAGCGACGTATTGAGCAGCACCGCCTCGGTCTCGACCTGCTGGATCAACAGACCGTCCTCGCCGTCAAGGTATGGGCTGAGGTGGGCTTGCAGGGCGTCGGCGCGCGCTTTGCATTGCACGTACCAGGTGGCTTCGAGGGGGCGGGCCCAGGCTTCGCCCAATTGCATAATGGCGGCAGAGAGGGTGTGCTTGGCGCTGCCGGCCTGGTCGTGGGTGATGAGATAGGTGCGCAGCTGGATCGGCTCAATGGATCCGGGTTGGCGAGGGCGGGTGGCGTGGCCCCGCCACGGGGGCGGGAACAGAATGAGAACATGAGGCGATTCGGCGCCTCTGCCGAGCGCTAGTTCTGGGTTCGTTCCTTAGGTCGTGCCCCGGGGCCGGTCGGGGTGCGCTTGTCTCCGCTCGGGCAAAGCGCACTCTGCTGCCTGCCGCCTTTTCCCATGAGGATTTTCGCCCATGTCCACGACCGCACTCAGCCGGGCCGAGCCAGAAGCCGGTCGGCTCCTCCGCTCCGCCTGCGGCGGATTGGCGAGGCGCTGAGGCGCGAGGTGGACGCTCAGCGGCTGCGGGGGCGGTGGTCGGCATTATGCGCGCCGGCCAGCTCGCGCACTTCGAGGCGGTCGGCCGGCGTGACCCAGAAAATGACGAACCGCTGAAGACGGACGCAATCTTCTCGATCGCCTCCATGACCAAGGCGATGGACCTCGGACGGCCATCATGGCAGTTGGTCGAGGAGGGGCGCATTCTTTTGGGCGATCCGGTCGCAACCTATCTGCCCCCGCTCGCGGTCCTGCGGGTCGCCGATGGCAAGGGCGGCACGCGCGCGCCCAAGAGTTTACCGACCGTGCAAGATCTCCTACGCCACGCCTCGGGCCTCACCTACCAGAATCGCGGCGACACCTATGCGCACGCCGCCTATCCCGGCTCCTCCGTGGTGGCGGCAGAGAAGCTGACGAAGGACGCAACGATCGCCGCCCTGGCACGGGCACCTCTGCTCTTCGATCCTGGCACCAATTGGGAGTACGGATTTTCCACGGACGTGCTGGGCTTCATTGTCGAGGCCGTGAGCGGCAAACGGCTCTCTCATTTTTGGCCGAGCGCCTGTGGGGGCCGCTCGGGATGCTTGACACCAGCTTCGTGCTGCCCGCCGACAAGCGCCATCGCTATGCGCGTGCGTTTGCCAAGGACCGCACGGCTGACCGGTGCCGTTAACGTCGCCATCCTACCACGCCGGCGACAAGCCGCAGATCTGGGACAGCGGGCGGTGGCGGCACCGGTTTCGACGGCGGCCGACTACCTGCGCTTCGCCGAGGCGCTGCGCCTGGGTGGTACGCTCGGCTCGGCCCAGATCCTCGGGCGCGGAACCGTGACCCTGATGACGTGCGATCACCTGCCGAGCGAGCTCGGCAATCGCATCGCCGACAGTATGGACCCCGCCGCCATGGGTTACGGCTTTGGCCTGGGCTTCGCCGTGCGGCGGCAGAACGGCATCGCTGCCACTGGCCGGCAGCGCCGGCGATTTTTATTGGTCGGGCGTCTATGGCACCTATTTCTGGGTCGACCCCAGAGAGGCATTAACGGTGGTCTTTATGGCTGCGGCGCCGCGGCCTCATTCGCCTCAGGTACCGGCAGATGCTGCGCAATTTGGGTATACCAAGCCCTGACCTGAGGCGTCTCGGGCAGCTGCAGAAGTGAGCGCCGGCCGCCGCGATTGCGGGCACGACCGGGCAGATCGGCGGCGCAGCTGCCATCTGCTCGACCGGGTATTCAAACCTGGGCGATGTGGTGGGGACGGTGCCGCCCGCGCATGACACGCGGCGGCCTATCGGCTACTGGCTTAGCCCCCATGCTGCACATCAACGACCTCAGTTATCGCATCGAGGGGCGCCTCTCTCTTCGATAAGGCCACGGCGGGCATTCCGTCGGGCCACAAAGTCGGCTTGGTCGGGCGCAACGGCTCGGGAAAAACCACGCTTTTGCGTCTGATCGCCGCGGCGAGCTGTCGCCTGATGAGGGCAGCATCAACGTGCCGCGCGCCACGCGCATCGGCGTGGTGGCGCAGGGAAGCGCCCGGCGGGGCTGAGGGTTTGATCCGACTTCGTGCTGGCCGCCGATCAGTGAGAGGACGCGTCTGTTAGTCGAGGCCGGGACCGCCCAAGACCCTGATCCGGATCGCCGAAATCCACGAGCGGCTGAGCGACATTGACGCGCGCGCGGCACCCCTCGCGCGCCGCCCGCATCCTGGCCAGCCTCGGCTTCGACGAGGGTGCCCAGCAACGGCCTTGTTCGGAATTTTCCGGCGGTTGGCGCATGCGCGTGGCGCTGGCGGCCATGCTGTTCAGGGAGCCGGAGCTGCTGTTGCTCGACGAACCGACCAACTATCTCGACCTTGAGGGGACCTTGTGGCTTGAGGCATTATCTCGGCGACTACCCCATACCGTACTGATCGTCAGCCATGACCGCGAGCTGTTGAACCGGTCGGTGACGTCGATCCTGCATCTACAGCAGGGTAAGCTCACGCTGTATACGGGCGGCTACGACACATTCGGAGGAAACGCGCCGGAGAAAGCAGCGCCTCGACCTCAAGCTCAAGAAGAAGCAGGACGACGAGCGTCGCCGCATCGCAGGCGCTTCATCATCCGCTTCCTGGCCAAGGCCTCGAAGGCAACGCAGGCGCAAAGTCGCGTTAAGGCGCTCGGCTCGCATGCAGCCGATCGCCGAGGCCATCGAAGGCGCGGTGGCGCCCTTCGCCTTTCCCAATCCCGCCAAGGCCATGGCGAGCCGCGCTGATAAGGCTGGAGGCTGCCGCGGCGGGCTACGAGCCAGGCCGACCGGTGCTCAGCGGCCTGGACCTCAGGTTGGACGCCGACGACCGCGTCGGCCTCTTGGGCGCCAACGGCAACGGCAAGAGCACGTTCGCCAAGTTGATCGCCGGGCGCCTGCCGCCGACATGGTGGGTCGGCGCTATGGGTCCGACAAGATCACGGTTGGCTATTTCGCACAACACCAGTTGGATGATCTCGCGCCACGCCTGACACCCCACGACTCATATCCGCAACCTGATGCCCGCCGCTACCGAGGGCGCAGACGCGGGCGCGGTTGGAGTGCTTTGGGCTTCGGCCTCGATAAGGCCGATACGCGCGCCGGAAAATCTCTCGGGCGGGGAAAGCGCGCGACTGCTCTTGGCGCTCGCGCACTTTTCGCGGGCCGCATCTGCTGATCCTGACGAGCCGACCAACCACCTCGATGTCGACTCGCGCGAGGCGCTGGTGCGCACCCTCATCGATGACTATGAGGGTGCTGTGAGTCCTCATCAGCCATGACCGGCATCTGATGGATGCCTGCACCGATCGGCTTTGGCTTGTGCGCAACAGCACGGTCAAGACCTATGATGGCGATGACGGACCGCTACCGCGCGGAGTGGCCTCGCCGAACGGCGCGCCCTGGACGGGCCCAGGTCCAAGTCGCGGGGCGAGCTATCCGTCCGGCCCTCAGCGCGAAGCCGCGCGCCGGCAGGCGGCCGAGCAACGTGCCGCCCCTGGCACCGCTCAAGGGCGAGGTCGCCAAGGCCGAGGCCCAGATCGAGGCGCTGGGCCGCCAGATCGCCACGGTCGAGGCTGCCTTGGCCGATCCGGACATCTACCGGCAGGATCTCGGCCCGCGCCCAGGCGCTGGCCCGCGAGCGCGGCAAACTGATCGCGGCGCGGGCGCAGGCTGAGCATTACTGGCTCGCCGCAGAGAGAGCCTACGAGGCCGCGTGTAGCCGAGGCAGAGGAAGGCGTCTCTAGCCACGGCCCCGTGCTTGCCTCCTGACCCGTGCCCGGCGCGGCCGCCGATCAGGGTGCCCGCATCGGGCAGGCCGCGATGCCGGCCGCCACACCGTGAGCCGCAGGCAATGGCCAATGGCCGCTAATCAGGGGATTGCCGTCATACCGGCGAGAGCATCACTCTCTAAGCGCAATTCAATACTCAACCTTTGCGGGAGAAGCCATGAGGGTCTCGCTCTTCTATCTACCGCTCGCTCGGTAGCAAAGCCGACATCGAGGCCGGCATGGCCGGCGCCCGGGCCGACCTCTACCAGCAGATGCTGCGCGAGGTGTCCGAGCAGTGCCGGCTGGCCGACGATCTGGGCTACGAGTCCGTGAGCTTCACCGAGCACCACTTCCACATCGAGGGCTTCGAGGTCTCCAACAACCCGGTGCTGCTCGATCTCTTACATCGCCATGCAGACGAAGCGCATCCGGGTGGGCCAGCTCGGCATCGTGCTGCCAGCCTCCAATCCGATCCGCGTCGCCGAGGACATCGCCATGCTCGATCACATGTCGGGCGGGCGCGCTTGCGCCGGCTTCGCGCGCGGCTATCAGCGCCGCTGGGTCGACATCATGGCGCAGCAGACGCACGGCATCCACGGCGCCCTGCCGCATCAGCACGATGAGATCGATGCCGCCAACCGCGCCGCCTTCGAGGAATGCTTTGCCAGATCATCAAGAAGTGCTGGACCGAGGAGATGCTCTCCTTCCAGGGCAAGTTCTGGAAGATCCCGCCCGGCGAGACGCCGTGGCCGCTCGAGACCACGGCCAAGTGGGGCAAGGGGGTCGCGAACGGCATCCTGAAGGCGGTGGGCGTGGTGCCGAAGCCCTTGCAGAAGCCGCATCCGCCGATCTTCCAGCCGTTCGCCTCGTCGGAGAACTCGATCCGCTGGTGCGCGAAGAACGCGCGTGACGGCCGTCCTGCCGCCGATGCACGAGATACATCGAGAAGCAATCTGTTCGAGGTCTACGCCTCCGCCTCGGGCCGCGCGCTCGGCGACGGCATGGGCATGCTGCGCGACATCATCATCGCCGATAGCTGACGAGGAGGCGCGCCAGCTGTGGATCGATCTCGGCGACGTTTCGCCGGCAATGCCTGGTTCGTGCCGTTCGGCTTCCGCCGCGGCATGCTCGACCCGCAGACCGGCGAGGCGCCGACCGCCGAGGAGGCGATCGCCAAGGGTTACGCGCTGGTGGGCACGGTCGACACGGTGACGCGCAGCCTGGAAGCGCTGCGACGCAAGCTGCCCGTCAACTGGATTTTCGGCTGGACCCACAACACGCTCGGTGCCGCACGCCAAGCTGATGCGGTCGATCGAACTGTTCCACACCGAGGTGCTGCCGCGCGTGCGTTAGCTCGTGTGCTGGCGTACGGCTGACATGCGAATTGGCTTCTGGGTCGCGTGCGCTCGACCGAGTAGCCTGCATCGGCCGCGGCGGCCACCGGCTGCGGTCGTGCGCAATCGAGGGCCAAGGAGGACGACATGACCGCGGAAGTCGATCGCGCCGCGAGGCGCTGGAAGCTGATCGGTGCCGGGACGCTTCTGGCCGGCGCGGCAAAGGGTTGCCTTGCGTCCCTGCCGCGGCCCAAACCGGTCCTACGCAAGGGCACCGTTCATTCTGATGGACGGGCACGTGCACATCACCAATCGCATTTATTGGGAGAAGATCGACCCCTGGCAGCCGAGCGAGCGCGGCTGGGACTACGCCCGCGCGCGTGCGGCGGGCGTCAACTGCATCATCGAAAACCTCGGCACCTACGGCTATTGGAACTACAATTATTCACCCAAGCAGACGCTGCGACTGATCGAAACACCTTTCATCGCTTCGCCGAAACGCACACCGATAAGATGGGCGTGGCGCGCACCGTTGCCGAGGCGCGTGCCATCGTTGCCAGCGGGCGCATGGCGGTTTTCTCGGCATCAGAATCCGGTTTCGATCATGAAGGCGATCCGGACGTGCTGGCGGCGTTTTATCGGCTCGGCCTGCGCAGCATCCAGTTCGCAACCCAGAGCGGGTTCAATGCTTTCTCCGACAGTGCGCTCGCCGCCACGCAAGGCGGGCAGACGCCCGATCACTACCACGGCATCAACGAGCGCGGACGCGCCGCTGGTGCGGCAGATGAACGAGCTCGGCATCCTGATCGACATCACGCATGGCACGGAGGCCGTGCACCTGCAGCTGATCGAGGCGAGCCGCGCGCCGGTGGTCGCCAGCCACGACGTCATCCGTGCCGTCAGCGGAGTTGGCTTGTCCGACGCGGTGCTGAAGGCGTTGGCTGCCAAAGGCGGACTGGTCGGCATCCACGGCGGCGCGGCCGTCGTTTCCAAGCGCTACCGCAAATGGATGGCGGGAATCCAGCCGGCGCCGCCAATGCGGCAAAGGCCGTCACCGCCATGGTGGGCTTTGCGCCCTCCGCGCCGCGACCGCCAGGGGATCGCGGCGACTATATTGCCAAAGTGGACGAGGAGTTTGCCGATCGGTGGAAAGGGCTCCAGGCCTGGCGGGAAGATCCAGGCGCCGCGCTGCCGACGGCGGAGGAGTGGGCCGAACGGGTCGACTATGTCATCAAAACCGTGGGTGCCGGACCACGTTGGCACTGGGTCTCGATCTGGTGGCGGGGCGTAGCGCCGTGCCGCCGGCACCGTCCGGCTATCCGGATCTGCTTGCCCAGTTGCGAAGGATCACGAGGCGAAGACAATGTCCGAAAAATTGCCGGCGAGAACTGGTTGCGGGTGCTGGCGGCAGCCAAAGACTGGCTGAGGCGCCCAAGCGTGACGGCGCGCCGATAGCGCAGCGGTTGGCCAGCCAGTCTCGTCCGGTTTTGTCGCCTTCCGCGCCGCGGCGGGCGCATGCGCCTAAACCCTGTGCCGGGGTGGACCGTCGTCTAGGACTTCAGGTCCACCTTGGCGTGGGCATGGGCCGCATCGGTGGTGAGGCGGTCGCCGCGGAAATAGGCGGCGGCGCCTGGAAGGTACTTGAGGCTTTTGACGCCGGCGTTGTCCCAGTACTCACCCGCGCTCGGCTGGACGGCAAGAAGGCAAGTGGGTGGATCGTCGACCCCGGCCGGGTACCAGATCCGCCAGCTCTCCGACCACAGCTGTTGCAAGCGCGCGCGGTCGCGGCTCACCCGGCCGGTGCCGGAGACGCAGGCGAGATGCGGCACCGTTCTGAAAGCTGATGAGCAGAGCGCGGATCGGCTTCGATTTCCGCAACCTTGGGCGATGATGCTGCTGGTGGCAAACAGGATTTCGCCGTCCGCGGGGACGTCGGCAACGGCGAGGGGACGGGCATGCATGCTTCCGTCGGCGGCGCGTGTGACCAGCAGGGCGGTCTTAAAGCCTCTGATCACGGCATAGAGGTGATGCCGCGAGTTGGCGTTCACGCTCGATCTCCCCAAACTTCAAGAAAGGTGATCTCGGTTAAGGCGGTTGGCTGCCGTTTGCATCGAGCGGTGCGGGGCTCAATTCATGGACGCCAAAAAGATCGCGCCGCCGACAAAAGCACGTGGATCAAGACAAACACCAGCGAGGCCGGCAGAAATCAGGTCAGCCCGCCCAGCTGGGCGACGTTGCTTGAAGCGTTGGGGTCCATTTTTTCGTCTAGCTCCCTTCGGGGTGATCGACCCACTAAACTCAACGAAGGGCATCGTGGTTCCGGCGCAAGCCGTCCCGCGCCGCCGCGCGCGGGCGGCGCCCACACGTCCATCAGCAGGCGCACGTTCTGGGAGGCGCGCGCTGACTTCGAGCGTCGGCAAGCCGTTTTTGGTGCCGACCACGAAATCGAGCGAGGCACCGCCGAGCGCCAGATTGCGAAATGGCGATGCTGCCTGCCAGGGCAGGGCACGACGGGCTTGGACCAGCCGCACGGTGCGCTCAACAGGATCGAACCGCAATCCGAGCATCGAGGCCAACAGCGAGAGCGGCGAGCTCGCGGCCCAGGCCTGGGGCGAACAGGCGGCCGGATACAGCGTTGGTCCTCGACCGGGCCGACGGCGGAAGCCGCAGTAGAGCTCCGGCAATGCGCCGGTCGTACATGTGCGAGGCGGCGCGCACGATGCGCCTCAAACAGGATCTCGATGGGCCTGCTCCATGACCGTAGCGCGCGAGGCCCGCGGCGATCAGCGGCATTGTCGTGCGGCCAGATCGATCCGTTGTGATAGGACATGGGATTGTAGCGCGCCTCGCCGTGCGCGACGGTGCGCATGCCCCAGCCCGAATAGTAGGAAACAGCAAATAGCCGGGCGGCAATTTCGCGCGACGCGTTCCGGCCCGCGCGATGCCGGTGAAGAGCGCATGGCCGGCATTGCTGGTACGTACCTTGCGCAGGGCCACTTGGCACCGTCGAGCGCCAGCGCGTAGGTGCCGATCTCTTCGCACCAGAAGCCTCTTCGAAGCGCCGGCGCAGGCGCTCCGCTTGCCGCTCGAGTTCGGCCGCGCCGTGCCGACTTGCCCAAGCCTGCGTCGCACGCCGCCGCCCGCTTCTTGGCGGCATAGACATAGCCCTGCACCTCCACCAAGGCGATGGGGCCGTCGGGCCAGCGTGCCGTCGGCATGGAAGACCGCGTCGTGCAGATCCTTCCAACCCTGATTGGCGAGCCCGGTCTCCATGCCGCGCGCATACTCGATGAAGCCGTCGCCATCGACGTCGCCGGGTCCGTCGATCCAGGCCAGCGCGCGTTCGATCGCCGGCCAGAGCTGCGGTATGAGCGCGGTAGTCGCCGGTGCGCTGCGAGATAGGCGCCGGCGAGCATGACGAACAGCGGCGTCGCATCGACGCTGCCGTAGTACTGTCCGAACGGAACCTCGCCGAGCGCCGCCATTTCGCCGCCGCGCATCTCGTGCAGGATCTTGCCGGGCTCGGCGTCGGCCCTGCTCGTCAACCTCGATGGCCTGCAAATCGGCGAGGCGGCGCAACACGCCCGCGGCAATGCTGGGATCGAGCCACAGCATGTGCATGGCCGGCAATAATGCCGTCGCGACCGAACGTCGTCGAGTACCAGGGAATACCAGCGTAGGGAAATGGCCCTGGGGGTGGCCGTCATCAGCATATGCAGGTCCGCTCTGGACCGATGCAGCACCTCGTTCAGCAGACTATTGCTGGTCTCCACGCTCGCCACCCCGCCGGTTGCGATCCGACGTTCGCGATTGAGGCGCAAGAGCCCCGTAAAGAAGGAGAGCGTGGATCTAGGCAACTGCTCCCTGCCGGCCACCGTCAGAAAGACTGGCGCGTTTGCTGCCGGGAGCAAGGCTCAAGCCGTAACTAGCGATGCCGCTCTGCAACAGGCTCGGCGGCGTGGCTCAGAGCTCGAGCTGGTTTCGCGCGACCGCGTCGAGACCGCGATAGGACAAGAGCACGCTGCTCTTGCTGGTCAACTGTTGCCCAGCTCTCGCCGCGTCGTTCCCTGCGGATACCTCTGACCTCGAAAATGTCCGGCAAAATCACTGGCAAAGGCCAGTGACAGCGTCATGTTGATCTCGTCGGAGCCGTGGTTGGTAATACACATCCGCTCGCGCGGCGAACCGTTGTAAGAGATAGATCGCCCGCGCGATGTGCACGCGTATCCTTGGGCAGCCATAGCTTGTCGTCTCGGTAAATGTCCGGATTCGTGAGGTCGACGGAAAAGCTAAGATTGTCGGCCTTGATTTCCGAGTGCAGGAGCAGCGGTTGGGTGCCGTTGATCAACAGCTCAAGGTGCGACAGGATAGCGCGTGTCGTGGTCAAACAGGCCGACGTCGGGCCGCCGGCACTCGCCCCCGATATCCCCGTAGCTGTCGAACACGGCAAACGTGATCGTCGTGCTTCAGCGTTCGGCGCGGGCGCGACGGGGAGTTCGTGGCAGGTATGTAGAACGGCGCTTCGGTCCGGCGCGATCGGGATTGCGTTGGGCTTGCTGGATTGAGAACCGACCACGTCTTCGCGCTGCCCTCTTGCCCCTCGTTTCAAATGCGCGGCCGCCACGGGCTCCACCATGCTGGCGGCTTCCGCCGGTTCCCAATCCGGTTGCGGCCTCGCCTCCGCGCCAAGCAGAGCCTGATAGACCTTAACGTAGTCATTGGCCATACGCGTGGCCGTGAAACCTTTCTTCGAGACCGTCGCCGCACCCCGACCGCGGTCAAGTGCCATCACGGCGCCAATCTTGCAAACGCCTTCCTCAGACACTGCGCACAATATGTCCGGTCACGCCCTCATCGATGATTTCGCGTACGGCGCCGGCCTCGAACGCCATCACCGGTGTACCGCAGGCCATGGCCTCGATCATCACGAGGCCGAAGGGCTCCGGCCAGTTGATGGGAAACAGCAGCGCGCGCGCATCGCCCAGGAAGCGCGACTTTTTGCGATCATCGATCTCGCCGATGTATTCGACCCCGGGCTGATCCAGCAACGGTTCGATCTCGGCGCGAAAGTACTCCTCATCGACGCGGTCGATCTTGGCGGCGATCTTGATGGGCACGCCAACGGCGCGGGCAATGGCAATGGCGCGATCGACCCGCTTTTCCGGCGAGATGCGGCCGAGGAAAGCCAGATAGCCCCCGCGCGGGATCAGCGAAGGCGGCAAGAAGGTCGCGCGGCAGGCCGTGATAAACGGTCGCCGCGAACGCGGCCTCCGGTCAGGCGGCCGGCGCTGAGCCTCGGAGATGGAGACGAGCTGCATGTTCGGAAAGCCCGTATAAAGGTTCTGCAGGTCCGGCAGATCCTGGCGGCCGTGAATGGTGGTTTACCGTGCGCGCGGCAATCTCCTCGAAACAGCGGGAAATGGAATTGATCGATATGAGAAATGCAGAATGTCGAACTCGGCTGGCGGCGCGGCGCACCTTCGATAGCATCATCATGTAGTAAGGAATAGGATCGCGCACCGCCGGGTTCAGACGCAAGGCCTGCGGGCAGCTGGCAACCAGTTTCGCCCGCGTAATCAGATCGCCGCTGGCAAACAGCGTCACGTCGTGCCCCTGGGCCACGCAGTTCCTCGGTCAGGTAGGAGACGATGCGTTTCGGTGCCACCATAAAGACGGGGCGGGACGCTCTCCATCGGCGGCGCAATCTGGGCGATTTCATGGGACACGCGTTGTTAGGGAACCAAGCCCGTTCTAAACGTGTCAAAGCAACTGAAGTTCCCGCTCGAGGACGCGGACACGGCCAAGCTTTCTCGTCTCGTCAGGCCGCTGTCAGGCTCCCGAGGTGCATCGGATTTGGCGCCACAATTCGCCACAGCGCACGCGGGCTGGCCCACGCCTGCGCAAAACCTGGCGCGCTCTGGCTCACGACGTGGCGGCGCGGCACTGCTCATCGGCGGGCAACGGGTCGCAGGCCTTGTCCAAGACGCACTGCTCGAGCGCCTTGGTCACCTCCGGCCGCCAGGTGCCGTCGATCTCACCCGTATAAAGCTTCTGCTCGGTCAGGCCGCATTGATACAGTCGGATCATACGCGCGCCACCGTACCCACATTGCCCGGTCATAGTCGCGCAACGCCGCCTTGGGATCGCCCAGCGCCTGCTTGATGTGGGCGCGGGTGTCCAGACGAATGAGCGCTCGCCGGGCTGAGCTCGAGCGATCGTTCGACGTCGGGCAGCCCTTCGGTGGCCTTGCCCCAGCGAAATAGGGCCCAGGCCCGATTGTTGAGCGCCACCGCGAAGTCGGGCTTCATGGAGATCGCCATGTCATAGTCGCGGATTGCCGTTTCATAGCGCCCCTTGAGCGAATAGGCGAGGGCGCGCATGGCATAGGCATAGCTCAAGTCGGCGGCGTTCTGGTCACCCTGCTCGATCGAGCGCCGTGCAGCCCTCGATGCGCCGGTCCAGATCCTCGCTGAAGCAATCGGCCGGCGCTGTCTGCGCGCGCGCCCGTCGCCAGCGTTATGGCCAGCACCAGCGCACCGATCACACCTGAAAACCGCTTCACCCGTCCCGTTCCCCGCGTCTTCGGCAATTCTGCGAGAGGTTCTATTTTTGAGAGTTTCTCTTAAGGTCCTGTTGGCCGCCGCGCTGCCCGGCGGTGGCCGCTTGAGCGCCGTGATAGGACACCCTGAGGTCTCCAATAAGGCGGGATCATGCGGGAGGGAGGCCGGCGCACGCGCGGGCTGCATCTCCACGGCGACGCCTTGGCTCCAACTTTTCTAGCTATTTGAAGTGTTTGGACAACTTGAGGCCTTGACCCTGGTAGTTCGATTTCAGGGCGCGCCGTAGAGGACCTCTGGCACCTCGGTCATGCCGTTCGTAGATCAACCGGCCGACGATCTGGCCGTCCTCCAGGATGAAGGGCACCTTGTGGCTTCGCACTTCCAGCACCGCCTTGGCACCGCGTTCCGCCCGCCGCCGCATGGCCGAAGCCCGGATCGAAGAAGCCCGCATAGTGCACGCGGAACTCGCCGACCAGCGGGTTGAAGGGCACCATCTCGGCGGCGTGCGTGGGCGGCACGTGCACCGCCTCCTTGGAGGCCAGGATATAGAACTGATCGGGATCGAGGATCAGCCGCCGGCTGTCGTCGGCTGCGAGATCGGCTCCCAGAAATCCGACCACCGCGACAGGCAGCCCGGCGCGTCCACATCGACGAGGCCCGTGTGGCGCTTGGCGCGATAGCCGACGAGGCCGCGTCTTGATCGCCACGTCAGGTCGACGGAGAGCGCGATGCCGCGGGCGATGTCGGCGTGCTCGGCCGACACGAGCTTCTCGCGGCTGGTTGAGCTCGACCAGCGCCAGGTCGCTGTCCTGCGGCCGGCGCCGACTGCGGAAGCGCATCTGGCTGAGCCGCGAGCCCTGGCGCACCACGATCGGGAAGGTCTGCGGGCAAATCTCGGCGTAGAGCGGGCCCTTGGTAGCCGGCCGGGATCTGGTCGAAGGCGCCGACGCCATCGGCAATCACGCGCGGTGAAGACGTCGAGCCGGCCGGTGCGAGCTCTTGGGATTGGTGGCGGCCGCCAGAGCTGGCGGGCAGCGCCATGCTCTCCAGCAGCGGCGCGATGATAGACGCAGCCGGTTTCCAGCACGGCGCCTCGGGCCCAGGTCGATGGCGTGCAGCTGCAGGTCCGCCAGCTTGTCGGCAACCTCTCGGCTTGGACCGGGCAGGAAGGCTGGCGCGCACGCGGATAGGCCCGCGGCGCCAAGGCGCAGGTCGAGGCTGGCGGGCTGGAGCTGGTCGGCAAGCCAGCGGCTCGGCGAGCGCACGTGCCCGGCCGTCGATGAGGCCGCGGATCGCCTGCACCGGCAGGATGCCCGGCCTCGATCGCCGGCGTACGGCGTGCAGTGGTTTCGTCTGAGCTTTTGCCATCGACAGCCCTCGCGTCTGCGCTCGGTCTAGAACGATCGAGCCATTGACGCCAAGCGCCCGGTCGCGGTAATCCCCGGTGTCTGCAGTACGTGGTGATTTGGCCGGCCGGCTTGCAGCCACGCAAAAGAAATCGCTAAAAGGCCGTGCGCGAGCAGACCGACTCAGACAGCGCCCGGCATGCAGCAAGGCGGCACGATTGAGCCGGTTTTTTGTTGCCTGGCGTTGCGGCCGGGCGAGGAGAGCGCGCGATGACCGACAATCCCCGCAAGCAGCCGCAGAGCCAGGAGGCCTGGGGCCTCGAGACGCTGCTCGTGCACGGGGGCACGCCTGCGCTCGCAGTTCGCCGAGACCTCCGGAGGCGCTGCTACCTCACCGCAGAGCTACGTCTACGCCAGCGCCGAGCAGGCCGAGGAGCGCTTCAAGAGCGAGGCCGGGCTTCATCTACAGCCGCTACGCCAATCCCGACGGTCGCCATGTTCGAGGAGCGCATGCGGCTGCTGGAAGGCGCGCGAAGCCGCGCGCGCCACGGCCACGGGCATGGCGGCGGTGACCGCCGTCGCTGCTGTGCTTCCTGAAGGCCGGCGATCACATCGTGGCCGCGCGCGCGCTGTTCGGCTCGCTGCCGCTACGTGGTGGAGGACCTGTGTCCGCGCTTCGGCATCGCCTCGCACGCTGATCGACGGCCGCGACACTGCAAGCCTGGCAGCGCGCCATGCGCCCCAACACCAGGCGCGTCTTCTTCGAGACGCCCGCCAATCCGACGCTCGATCTCGTCGACATCGCCGCCGTCTCGAGATCGCGCACGCGGCGGGCGCGCTGGTGGTGGTCGACAACGTGTTCGCCACGCCCGTGCTGCAGAAGCCGCTGCAAGCTCGGCGCCGACGTCGTCGTCTATTCCGCCACCAAGCACATCGACGGCCAGGGCCGCTGCCTCGGCGGCATCGTGCTGGGCTCGCAGGCCTACGTGAAGGACCACCTGCACAACTTCCTGAAGCACACCGGGCCGTCGCTCAGCCCGTTCAACGCCTGGGTGATGCTCAAGGGCCTGGAGACGCTGCCCGCTGCGCGTGCGCGCGCAATGCGCAGGCCGCACGCCAAGATCGCCGACCACCTGGCCGGGCAGACAGGGCGTGACGCGCGTGCTCTTCTGCGGCCGCCCCGACTACCCGCAGGCCGGCGCTGGCCAGGCGGCAGATGTCGGGCTTCGGCCAGGTCGTGACGTTCGAGCTGGCGGGCGGCAAGGAGGCGGCCTTCCGCTTCCTCAATGCGCTGCGACTGGTCAAGATCTCCAACAACCTGGGCGATGCCAAGAGCCTGATCACCCACCCCGCCACCACCACGCACCAGCGCCTGAAGCCAGAGGCCCGCGCCGAACTCGGGATCTCCGAGGGCATGCTGCGGCTATCGGTCGGGCTTGGAAGCCTATGCCGGATCTGACGCCAGACATTGACCGCGGCGCTGGCGGCCTCTAGAATCGGCTGAGCGCGGCATCGCGCAAGCAAATGGCAGGGTGCTGCCATGTACGAAGCCGTTACGCGCGGCATCCGCATTCGCGCTCACGCCGCAGTACCTGGAGGAGGAATCCGCGCCCGACGAGGGCGCTATTTGTGGGCCTACACCATCGACATCTTCAACGAGGGCAGCGATTGACGGTGCAGTTGCGCTCGCGCCATTGGCGCATCACGGATGCGACGGGGCACACCGAGGAGGTGCAGGGGCCCCGGCGTCGTCGGCCAGACGCCGGTGCTGGCAGCCCGGCGCCTCGTTCCGCTACACCTCGGGCTGTCCGTTGCCGACGCCCGTCGGGCATCATGGTCGGTACCTACCAGATGACGACGCGAGGCGGGCGAGCTCATTCAACGTGACAATTCCCGCCTTCTCGCTCGACAGCCCGCACGCCAGGCGCAGCCTAACTGAAGCATGAAGGTGCACATGGACGCCACCCACCGCAGTAGCCGCAAGGAGCTGCTGGCGCGGCTCGTCGCCTTCGACACGACCAGCCACAAGACCAACATCCCGCTGATCCGACTTCGTCGAGGACTATCTGGCGCGGCACGGCATTGCCAGCCAGCGGGTGCCGACGCGCCGACGGCGCAGAAGGCCAGCCTGTTTGCCACCATCGGGCCCAGCGATGCGCCGGCGGCCTCGCATTGTCGGGGCACACCGACGTGGTGCCGGTGGCCGGTCAGGCCTGGGACACCGACCCCTTCACGCTCGTCGGAGCGCGACGGCAAGCTCTACGGACGCGGCAGCTGCGACATGAAGGGCTATCTCGCCTGCGCGCTGGCGATGGTGCCGCAGTTCGCAGCGTCGCCGGCTTAAGATGCCGATCCATCATGGCCTTCTCCTACGACGAGGAGGTCGGATGCACCGGCGTGCGCCCGATGATCGCCGAGCTCGGCAAGACGCCTGCCGCTTGCCGCGCTTCGGTTTTCGTCGGTGAGCCGACCGAACATGGGCGTGGTCGACGCCCACAAAGGACCGGTGCGCTGGCGCGTCGAGTTGACGGGGCGGGCGGCGCACTCGAGCATGCCGCACTATGGGGTCAATGCCATCGCCTACGCCGGCCGCCTGCTGGGCGAGCTGTCGCGGATGGAGAGACGAGCTCAAGGCCAGCCGACCAGGATCCGCGCTTCGATCCGCCCTTCACCACGCTGCAGGTCACCCAGATCGAGGGCGGCACCGCCTCCAACGTCGTGCCGGTGCCGTGCTGGTTTGGCTGGGAGATCCGCGCGCTTGCCGGGCTTCGATCCGATGCGCGCTGGATCGCGCGCTTGAAGGCGTTCGCCGCCGAGCAGTGCCTCCCCGAGATGCGGCGCCTGGCGCCCGAGGCCGGAGATCACGATCGCGGCCACCAACCAGGTGCCGGCCTATGCGGCCGATACGGCGTCGGGGATCGTTCCGCTCACCCTGAAGCTGGCCGGGCCAGAACGAAACGCTGCGCCGTGTCCTACTGCACGGAAGCCGGCCTCTTCCAGGACGGCGGCGCGCCGGCCATCGTCTGCGGGCCCGGCAACATCGCGCAGGCCCACACCGCCAACGAATTTTTGAGCCTCGACGAACTCGAAAAGTGCCTGCTGTTTTTGGGGCGTCTTGCCGACTGAGGCCGAGGCCTGACGGCGCTAGGTCGCCGGCGCATGCCGGCGTCGCTTAACCTTCCATTAACTATTTGATCTCGACTGAAAGAATTTGCGTACGTGCGGGAACGCGGGTGAGTGGCAGCGCGTTCTGGTGTTACGACCAGAGGGACCCAGGCCATGCAACCCGGCAACGAAACCACCCGCCTCCTTGGCAAGCGGCTGCGCGAGCTGTTCTGACGCCGGTCCGAGCGGCTACCCCCGACCTGCAGGCCTTGCTGTTGCGGCTTGCCCTGCTGGACGCCGAACGGCGCCACTATGGCGCTGGCAGGGCGCGCACGGCGGCCTAAGGCCCTCGCGTCTGGGGTTGCAATTCCAGCCAAAGGTGGCACTTGCGCCAGACAAGTCTCTGGCCCGAGCGCGATCGGCCGTGCGGGCGCCATCGCCGCGGCCCGCGGCCCATCCCGATCGAGCGCTTGTCGCCGCCGCGCCCACAGTATAGTCTTTGCAAATGCCACGCATTTGCGAGTGTGAGGAGAATGCCGACTTTGGATCGCACCGTCGTTGCAGCCTTGACGATGCTCGGCGTGGGCTGCGTGCTGTGGCTGGTTTGCAAACCTGGCGGTGCATGGTGCCACCTTCGATCCGCGGCGCCGATCTCATTGCCGGCATGATGGGCGGGGTCGTGCTCGGGGGCTGGTCAACTATTGTCTTCCAGGGCAGCCGAGAGGCCTCGACCTTGCGCTGGGTCGCCGCCGCGGCCGTCGGGGCGGCGCTTGCCATTCTGTGGACACGCTACCTGACCCTATCGTTGTGGGCGCCGACCTAAAGTCGCCGGCGCGCGGCTCCCAGCCTTAACCGTCTTTGACAACCATCCGGCCTGCGTGACGCACGACAGCGGGCGATGCGGATCCTACAACCTTGGCCCGAGCGTCGCGCCGCCGTCGGCACCAACGCGGCCGGGAGCAGGCGAGCGGCGGGTCCGGGGGACGCCGTGGGAGCGCGAAGCGTTGAGTGAGTATTTCGGGGCTGGCGCGGTCGGCGCCAGGCTGCTGGTGGCGGCCATGACGCTGGGCATCGCCCGCGGCGGCGCAGATCTATCATCCAGGACAGGTGTGCCTGGCCCGAAACGCCTTGCCCGGGCTATAGCGGCCCGCGGTCGAGCGGAGAGGCGCGCCTGCGGACCCCCGGGCAACGGGGCAAGCTGCCGCCCCAGGCGCGACCAGCCAGCCGCGGCGAGCAGAGCGGCCGGCGATGGCGCGGGCAAGCCTCGCGCGGCCAACGGTCTTGCCCAGCGAGCCCCGCGTTTACCGATATCCGACGAATGTATCGGGCTGAGGCGCCGCCGCTGCTGCCGCCCGGGCGCGAAGTTTCCCACCTTACGCGCAGCAGCCCTATGTGCTCGTCTCGCAGGGCATTTGGTACTGGCCCGGCGCCACCGACTTCAAGATGCCCCAGGTTCCGGGCTTCGAACCGTTGATCGATCCAAGCCGGGTGATCAGCTGGTAGTTGCGCGCCGGCGACGCTCTTTGGCGGCTCAGATCTTGCGGCCGAGCGCGTGCCAGAAGGGATCGCGCAAGCGACGCTTGAAAATCTTGCCCGAGATCCTCGCGGCGGCAGGTCGCGCCCGATCTCGATGATGCGTGGCACCTTGTAGCCGGCCGAGGTGGTGCGTCAGGTGGGCCTGAATGGCCGTCGGCGTCAGGCTGCTGCCCTCGGACTGGTTCTGACCACCGCCATCAACTTCTCGCCGAACTCGCGCATCGGGAATGCCGAACACGGCGCAGTCCGTGACGCCGGTGAGACGCAGCAGCACGGCCTCGATCTCGGCCGGATAGATGTTGACGCCGCCCGGAAATCACCATGTCTCGCTCTGCGATCGCACAGGAACAGATAGCCGTCGGCGTCGAGGTAGCCAACGTCGCCCGATGTGATAAAGCCGTCGCGCTCAATGGCTGCGCGCTGCTCGGGCTTATTGTGATAGGTGAAATTTGGCAACTCGGCAAAGCGCGGTGAAGATCTCGCCGACTCTCGCCGGCGGGCAGCAGCTTGCCGCTATCATCGAGAATGCGCGCAGCTCGGCGCCGGCGACGGACGCGTCCGACGGTGCCGGGTTTGGCCAGCGTGTCGGCGCTGGTGGCAAACGTCACCGCGCTCGACTCGGTGGAGCCGTAGAACTCATGGATGACCGGTCCCCACCAGTCGATCATGCGCTTGCTTACGTCGTGCGGGCATGGTGCCGCCGCGTGGATCATGAACTCGAGCGAGGCGACATCGTAGCGGCGCTTGACGGCGTCCGGCAGCTAGAGCAAACGGACAAACATGGTCGGCACCATGAACATGGTGTCGATGCGCGCGCGTTCGATCAGCTCTAACAGGGCGGCGGGATCGAAGCGTGGCATCAACACCATCAGGTCACCGACGCGGCCGGCGCGCATGGCGAAGGCGTTGGGGGCAGAGTGGTAGAGCGGGCCGGAATGGCCGAGCGAATCTTCGGCACGATGCCGAAAATGTCTGCGCCGCAGCGCGGTCGGAGGCGGCCATTTGCGCAGCCGTCGGGGCCGGTCGTCGCACGCACCTTGGGCGCCCCCGTCGTGCCGACGTATAGAACATGGTCAAAGGCTGGGCCCCGCCCGGACCGCGATAGGGCGGCTCAGCGCCGAGCCAGCCCCTCATAGTCGAGGCGCCCGGCACTGCCGTGCCAGAAAGAGGCGCTATGCCATAGGCGGCCGACACCTCGGTGGCGTGGCGACGGCGATCGTCGCCAGCCCAGGCGGCGCCGCCGGCGATCGGGCCAGCAGATCGGCATGGCCAAACAAGACCTTGGCGCTGCAGTCGGCCAAGATGTGGACGATCTCCTCGGCCTTGAAGTGCCAGTTGATCGGCACCGTATAGGCACCCACCGATTGGGCGGCAAATGATGCCTCGATGAAGGCAATGTCATTGCGCATCAGAATGGCGATGCAATCGCCAGCCTGACGCCAAGCGCGAGCAAGCCCGAGGCGATGCGCCTGAGGGCGCAGATCCAAATCGTCATGTCCGAGGCAGCGTTCGCCGCTGGCGAGCCCGCGCATCAGCTTGGTCGCGGTCGCCCTAGCGCTACCTCCGGTGGTCGCGACCCGAGCTTAGCATCGCGTGCCGCCGACGCCAGCGGCACAAAAGCACCCCCACCCCGCCCATAGCCTCCGCTGTCCGCCTCACGTAGGGTGCGGGCCCTGAGCTCAATTTTTGTGAGGGGTTTCCATGCGCAATAAAGGTTGCTTGGCGCGCGCCGGGTTGGTGCTGGGTGTGCTCCGTGCTCTCGCAGCGTCGGCTCTCGCGCAAACGCCGGCGCCGACGGAGGCCAGCTGGATCGGCGCGCGCCTTCAGAGTTCCACACCGGCGAAGTGGCATCCGGAGCTGCGCCTCAACTACACCACCCTCGGTGACCCCGCCGGCGAGCCCGTCCTGATCCTGCACGGCACCGCCGGATCCGGTGCGGGCCTGCTTGACGCCGGGCGTTCGCGCGGCGAGCTGTTCGGGCCGGACAGCCGCTCGATGCCGCGCAGGTATTTCATCATCATTCCCGACGCGCTCGGCCACGGCAAATCGTCAAAGCCCTCGGACGGCCTGCGCGCGAAATTCCCGAAGTACAACTACGACGACATGGTGGACGGCGCACTACCGGCTGCGTGACCGGAGGGCCTCGGCGTCCGCCACCTGCGCCTGGTGATCGGCAACTCGATGGGCGGCATGCACACCTGGATGTGGGGCACGCAAGTATCCCGACTTCATGGATGCGCTGGTGCCGATGGCGTGCGCAGCCGACCGAGATGTCGAGCCGCAACTGGATGCTGCGGCGGCTGATCATCGATACCGATCCGCAACGATCCCGACTGGAACGACGGCGAACTACACGAGCCAGCCGCGCGCGCTGCAAGGCGCGCCGACGTGTTCTTCGGCATCGCCACCAGCGGCGGCACGCTGGCCTATGCAAAGCTGGCGCCGACGCCGCGGCAGCGCCGACAAGCTGCTCGACGCGCCGCCTGGCGGCGCCTTTCACGGCCGACGCCAACGACTTGCTCTACCAGTGGGATGCTTCGCGCGACTACAACGCGTCGCCCGGCCTGGAGCGCATCAAGGCCGCGCTGCTTGCCATCAATTCGGCCGACGACGAGCGCAATCCGCCCGAGACCGGGTCTCATGGAACGCGAGCTAAAGCGCGTGCCCAACGCCAGCGCTTTATCTGATCCCGGCGAGCGAGGAGACGCGCGGGCACGGCACCACGGGCATGGCCAAATTCTGGAAAGCCAAGTCCAGGAGTTCCTGGCGTCGGTGTCCCGGCGGGCGATGTAGACTTTCTGGTGCTGCGCCACCGGGCCGAGGGACTAGGCCACCGCGGTTCGCTCCAAGAGCTCGATGGAGACCCCTCCGGTCCCGGTCAGGAAGAGGCGATGCGGGTGCCGGGCCGGATGGTTTCGGGGCCGCGGCTAAAGTTTGCCCCCTTGGCCTTAAGGTCGGCACAGACCGTGTCGATATCCTTGACCTCGAGCCCGAAGTGATCGAGGCCCTGGTGGGATGGCTAGGTCCCGTCGCGGCCTTGGAATCCTGGCTGACGTCGAGAGATGAAGCGATATTGGCACCTCCGAGCTTCAGGTCGATGCGCCGGTTTGCCCTGCGGCATGCTGCGGATGACCTCGGCCCCGAACATGCGCTCATAGAATGCGACGGTGGCTTCCGGATCGCGGGTGAACAGGTGGATGTGGTCGAAGCGAAACATGCTCATCGTGGGTTCCTCGTGGGCTGGACCTCAGGCGCTTCAATGCGTGGGGCAAGACGTTGCCCGTGTCCAAGACTGTTACCCCGTCAGCTTCCGATGAGGTCATCCCCCGCTTGGCCACGCGAGCGCGCGCCGGGCGACCGCCGACGTCGGCCGGCTTATCGATCCCGGCGGCGCCGGTGCCTCCGCGCAGCCGCGTACTTTTGTGCTGGTTCATCGGGTCACGCCGTGCCTAATCGCGGCTGCCGGTCCCAGGCGCGTCGAGGGGCCATTCCGCCGCAAACATGGATGGCGCGGCCTGCCTCAATCGTGTTCAATAGCCGCAGCTTAAGAACAACGGCAGGGATGATTGATGACCCAAGGCATTCTCGCGCTTCGGCGCCTATATTCCCTGGCGCCGCCTGCAGCGCAAGGCCATCGCCGATACGCACGGCTGGTTTCAATCCCGCGCTCAAGGGTCAAGCCAAAGGCGAGCGTGCGTTCTGCGGTGGGATGAGGACACCGTGACCATGGCGGTGGAAGCCGCCCGCGACGCCTGCGCGGCCGTGAGCGGGAAGCATCGGGGCGCTGCGCTTTGCTTCCACGACCTTCCCGTTCCTCGATCGCCTCCATTCGGGCATTGTCGCACAGGCGCTGGTGCCCCGCTGACGAAGTCTCCGCCATCGACGTCGGCGGCGACGCAGCGCGCGGCGACCTCGGCGCTGATCGAGGCGCGTCTCGAGCGGCACGGGAAACGCTTGTCATTGGCGCCGAGAAGCGCAATGCCAAAGCCGCCAGCCCCTTCGAGATGTCGAGCGGGGATGGTGCGGCCGCCGTGCGCGGTTGGCGCCGGCGAGCCGGTGGCGAAGCTCTTGGGCAAGGCCTGCGGACCGCCGACTTCGTCGATCACTTCCGCTCAGTCGACAATCGGTTCGACTACCAGTGGGAGGAACGTTGGATCCGCGATGCCGGCTACATGCCGATCGTGCCGCCGGTGATCAAGCGTTGCCTCGAAGCGGCCAGATGCGGCCGCCAGGGATGTGACGCACTTTTTGCATGCCGGCGACGCTTTCACGCATCACCAATGCGATCGCCAAGGCGGCCGGCATCGAGGAAAAGTGCGATTTGCGATCCCCTGCACGCCAATCTGGGTGACACTGGGCGCGGCGCACCCGTTGATGCTGCTGGTCTCGGTGCTGGAGAAGGCCAAGGCCGGCGAGAAGATCCTGCTGGTGGGCTTCGGACAAGGCGCGGATGCGCTCTTGCTCGAGTGTGACGCCGGCCATTGGCAAGCTGCCGCAGCGACTGGGCGTAACCGGTCATCTCGGCCCGGCGCAAGGAGGAGGCAAACTATGGCCGCTATCTTGCGTTCAACGATTTGATCGAACTCGAGCGCGGCATGCGTTCCGAGACCGACAAGGGTACGCCGTTGTCTGCGCTTGTGCGCGCAACCGGGAGACCGTGACCAGTTTCACCGGCGTGAAATGCAGCAAATGCGGAACCTTGCAGTTTCCAAGGTCGGACATTTGCGTCAATCCCAACTCGTAACGCGATCGGCACGCAGGACCCGCATCCCTTTGCCGATCAGCGGGACGCGCATCAAGTCACTACACCGCCGACCGGCTGACCTACTCGCCCGATCCGCCCGCCTGCTACGGCATGATCGAGTTTGAAGAGGGCGGCCGGGTGATGATCGACTTCACGGATATTGACGCCGAGGCGCTGAAAGTCGGCCAGCCCATGCAGATGATGTTCCGCATCAAGGACATCGATCAATCGCGGGGTTTCAGACGCTACTATTGGAAAGCCGCCGCCCGTTGCGGCCAAAGCCAAGGAGGCTTGAGACATGGCAAAGGGTATCGCGTGACAAGGTCGTCATCCTGGGCATGGGCTGCTCCAAGTTCGGCGAGCGCTGGGACAAGGAAGCCGACAACCTGATGGTTGAGGCCTACACCGAGGCCATAGCCGACGCTGGCATCGACACCAAGCAGATCGACGCGGCATGGCTTTCCACGGCCATCGAGGAACAGCACGTCGGCAAATCGGCGACGCCGCTGGCCGTCGCGCTGCGGCTGCCGTTCATTCCCGTGACGCGCGTGGAAAACTATTGCGCGAGCGGGACCGAAGCTCTTCGCGGCGCCGTCTATGCCGTGGCCTCCGGCGCGGCCGATGTTGCCTTGGCCCTGGGTGTGGAAAAGCCGGAAGGATACGGGTTACGGGGGACTGCCGCAGCGCGGTGCGGGCCTCTGAACGACATGGTCAATCCCAACGCGTCGGCGCCGGGCAGCTTTGCCCAGCTTGCCGCGGCCTACCGCGCCAAGCACAACGTTGAGCCTTAAGGACCTGAAGCGGGCGATGGCCCACATCTCCGTCAAGAGCCACGACAACGGCGCCAAGAACCCCAAGGCGCATTTGCGCAACAAGATCACCATAGACACCGTCCTCAACGCGCCGACCAGTGCTCGAACCGCTCGGCCTTTTTGACTGCTGCGGAGTGAGCGACGGGGCGGCCTGCGCCATCGTCGCCACGCCCGAGGTCGCCAAAAGCCTTGGCAAACAGGACCTAATTTCGATCAAGGCGCTTGCAGGTGGCCGTCTCCAACGGTCTGGAAGCGCAGCACAACTCCTGGGACGGCAGTTACTTCGCGACCACGCGTGTGGCCTCCAAGCGCGCCTATCAGGAGGCCGGCATTGACAGGCCGCGCGAGCAGCTGAGCCTGATCGAGGTGCACGATTGCTTTCTCGGTGACCGAGCTTGTCACGATGGAGGACCTGTACATCTCATCCGAAGGCGGCGCCATCAAGGACGTGCTTGACGGCTTCTACGATGCCAGCGGCAAGATCCCCTGTCAGATCGACGGCGGCCTCAAGTGCTTCGGCCACCCGATCGGCGCCTCGGGTCTGCGAATGATCTACGAAATGTACCTGCAGATGCAGGGCCGCGCCGGCGAACGCCAGCCGCGCGCAGGAGCCGGTGTTTGGTCTGACCCACAACCTCCGGTGGTTTTCCCCAGCGCAAGCGTCGCTGCCATCTCCATCGTCGGGAAGTACGGCGCTTAAGCTCCGCTTGTACCGGCGGGAAAAGGGGGCTCACGGTCCGCTCGGGGGCGGGAGGGACGCGCGCGCGTCAGGGAACGGTCAAAGGCAACGTCGCGGTGGGTCTGCAGCCATGACCTCAAGGCCGCGACTACGTGAGGAGACGTCGAGTGGCCAGCAAGTGCGTTGAGGGCAAAGTCATTGTGGTTACGGGCGCGGGTCGCGGCATTGGCCGCGAGATCGCCATGCTCGCGGCTGCGGAGGAGGTAAGGTTGTTGTCAACGACCTCGGCGGCGCGGCCGACGGCGATGGCAGCGACCTCGGCGTGGCTACAAGCCGTCGCCAACGAGATCAGCAAGGCCGGCGGCGTCGCGGTGGCGAACGGGGATAGCGTCGCGCCGAGCCGCAGGAGCCGAGCGCATTGTCAAAGTGGCGATCGATCACTTCGGCCGCATCGACTGTGTGGTGAACAACGCCGGCATCCTGCGTGACCGTATCTTCCACCGCATGAGCGCCGTCGATTGGGATGCGGTGATCAAGGTGCATCTTTACGGTGCATTTTATATGTCAAAGGCGGCCGCACCCTACTTTAAGGAGCAGGAGCAGGGCTCCTTCATCCACTTTACCTCCACGTCGGGGCCTCGGTCGGCAACTTCGGCCGGGCTAACTACGCTGCCGCCAAACTCGGCATCGTTGGGCTTTCGAAGTCGATCGCGCTCGATATGGCGCGCTTCAAGGTGCGGTCGAATTGCGTGTCGCCATTTGCGTGGTCGCGACTGATCGGCACCATTCCGGTCGACACCCCGAGCAAAAGGCGCGGGTGGAGCGGATCCAGAACACCATGACGGCCTCCAAGATCGCCCCGATCTGCGTCTTCCCTGGCGAGCGACCTTGCCAAGGACGTTTCGGGGCAGATCTTCGCCGTCCGCAAGGATGAAATTTTTCTGATGGGTCAGTCGCGCCCCCTGCGCGTCGCGCACAAGGACGTGTGGCTGGACGCCGCAGTCCGTCGCCGAGACCATGCTGCCCGCGTTCCAAAGCGCCTTCTATCCGCTCGATCGTTCCCAGGACGTCTTCAATTGGGATCCGCTCTGGCGCGCCAGCCGCTAGCCGCCATCGATCATCGCCTGCAGGGTCTCGAGGCGGTCGGCGTCGGCGCCACGTTTGTCCCAGCGGATGCGATGGATGCGCGGGAAGCGCATGGCGACACCCGACTTGTGTCGCGTGGACGTTTGTACCGCGTCGAATGCCACCTCGAACACGAGCTCGGGTTCGACCGCGCGAACCGGTCCAAAGCTCTCGACGGTGTGGCTACGCACCCAGCGGTCGATCTCAAGCAACTCCTTATCGGTGAAGCCGAAGTAGGCCTTGCCGACCGGCACCAGCTCGGCATCGCCTTCGGCGTCGGTCCGCCAGGCGCCGAACGTGTAGTCCGAGTAATAAGATGAGCGCTTGCCCGAGCCGCGCTGGGCATACATCAGCACCGCAATCGAGCGTCAGAGGCGCCGCGCTTCCACTTCCACCACAGGCCTTTCGGTCGCCCGGCGACATAGGCGCTATCACGCCGCTTGAGCATGATGCCCTCGATGCCGGTGGCGCGGGTTTGCGACCACAGCCGCTGCAGTTCGACCTTGTCTGGCGATCTCGATCAACGGCGAGAGATCGCTGTGGCGGGACGAAGCGCGCTGGTGCCAGGATCGCCAGCTTGCGCGCCGCGCATGGAGCGGCGTGCTGACGCAGGTCCTCGCCATCGATCAGCAGGGCATCATAGAGGCGCACGTGGGCGGGATACTGCTCCAGCTGGCGCTTGCTCACGCGCTTTGCGGTTGAGGCGCTGCTGCAGGTCGTTGAAGGGGGCGACCTCGCCATCACGCACCACCAACAGCTCGCCATCGAGGGCACCGCATCGAACTGCCAGTCCCCGACCAGATCCGGAAAGGCTGATGAGATATCCTCGCCGCTGCGCGAGAATAGGTTGACCGCGCTGTTGCCGGCCGCCACCTGCACGCGAATGCCATCCCACTTCCATTCGGCGGAGAATCTGCGCCAGATCGAGCGCCGCCCAGTCCGCCGCCTCCAGCGCATGCGACAACATCAGCGGCCGAAACACCAGCGCCCCGCCGATATCGGGCTTGGTGGCCGCGACCCTCGAGCCAGGCGAACAGGGGCTCATAGGGTGGCGCGTGAGCGAATGCCAGATCTGCTCGATGTCATCGACGCCGAGGCCCGCCATCTCGGCGACGGCGGCGCTTGGCCAGGCGGGCGGAGACGCCGACGCGCAGCGCCCCGGTCAAGACTTTCAGCAACGCCCAGCGGCCCGTTGCGTCCAGCTGGTCGAGCCACGCCTCCAGGCGCCGAGCAAGGTCATTGCGGCCGACTAACGCCAGCTCGAGACGATCTCGGAAAGGCGTGGAGGGCGGTCGCAATCCCGGGAGGCGAGGCCCGCCTCGCCCAGGGTCGCGGGCGATTGGACGGCCGCCGCGGCCTCGCGCGCGACGCCCTCGGTGTGCTCCAGACCAGAGCGATGGTCTCGGCGGTATCGCCGACATAATCGCGCGAGAGGCGAAACAGCTCCGGGTCCATGCGGCGCGCCATCATGTCGAGGAGCGTGCGCCGCAGCGGAAACGAGAACGGTAGGCCATCGGTAAGCACGGCCAGGGCCCAGCCGCGGTCGGGGTCGCTCGTGCTGCGGAAGTATTCGCGCAGCAGCCGCAGCTTGGCGTTGCGGCTTGGGCTATAGGACAGGCGGTCGAGCAGCTGGGCGAAGGCTTTCATGGGCGCGCCTGGGCAGAGCGCGCCGGAGCGCGGGGCCTCGCGGCAGCTGCGCCTGACAGTGCCACGCGTGTGTCGGGAATTTTCATTCGCCCTCGTTGTCCTCGTAGCCGATCAGGGCCAGCGCCCGGCCGCGCCTGCCCATCAGGCCGATTTGATGGACCAGCGCGTCCTCGCGCCCGTGCGTCACCCAGATTTCCTCGGCCGCCGTCGCGGCGATGGTCGCCACCAGCCCTGCCCAGTCGCAATGATCGGAGATCACCAGGGAAGCTCGACACCCTTTGCCGGGCACGTGCGCGCACGCGCATCCAGCCCGAGGCAAAGGCGGTGACGGTCGGCGAGCCGCGCGACCAGCGGTCGTTGAGCGCGGATGGTGGGCAGAACACGATTTCGCCGGGCAGCTTGGTCGCGGCCTGGCTGACGTGCGCGAGCTCGCCCAGATCGATACCAAGCGACCGGTACAGGTCGCACAGCGCCTGGTTGGCACCATGCAACCAAATCGGCCGATCATAACCGGCCGCGCGCAATAGAGGCGATCAGCCGCTGCGTCTTGCCGAGACCGTAGGCGCCAATCAGGTGCGTGCGATCGGGATTGGCGCCGACCGACGTCAAACTTGCCGACCTCCTGGTCATCCGGCTCGTGGTGGAACACCGGCAAGCCAGCTGGCCTCCGTGACGAGACAGGTCGCACCTGACCAATTCGAAACGGCGCCGCCGTGGGATCGGGCTCAAGCTTGTAGTCACCGGAAACGACTGCGCGGGCGCCCTGGTGTTCGATCACGACTTGGGCACTGCCCAGAATGTGCCCCGCCGGCACCAACCGCACCGTCGCGCCGCCGAGGTCAAGGGTTCACCGTAAGGGAGGGCCTGAAAGCAGCCAGCTGCCGACGCTCCCAGGCGCGTCTTCAGGATGGCGATGGTCTCGGGCGTTGCCAGCACGGCGCCGTGGCCGGGCCGGGCGTGGTCGGCGTGGCCATGGGTGATAATGGCCCGTGCGACCGGACGCGTCGGGTCGATGTGAAAGCCGCCCGGGGCGCAGTAAAGCCCCGCGGCATCGGCCGCAAGTCCAGCTATGGACGTGCGATTGGTGCGCATGCCTCCGGTCCCATGGTTGCGATCGTTCCGGATATGGGAACGGAGGGCACGATCGTCAGCAACCGGTCATTGGCGCCGTTAAACCCGGGACCTTTGCATCGCCCCCGCCCCTCGAGATATATTGGCGATCTTCCAGCGCCAGCGGCAGCTTCGCGGCTTTCTCGGCGTGGCCGGAGGTCCGCCGGGGCGCTGTCAGCGATATTCCGTGCCCGTAGTGGTGGATAAATTGCAAATGCTGATGGAACCGCGCCTGCGGCTCAGCGTTTTCTTGACGTCGTAAAGGGACGCTAAGAACGCGCCTCGCGTGGGCGCCACCCCCGGTATCCCTGAGTACCTTTTCTTGGCTTTGGAGGCCGGTGGCATCCACCCGCATCGGTGTCCTGCCTTTCTCTTTGGAGCGCGCGGCCCAAGTTGTTTCGGCGACTGGGGAAAGATCTGCACATAGCCGGCACGTTGCCGGTCCGAGACCCCCGCAAAATTGGCGTCGTAGGTCACTTGGTCAGAGTTTTGAGGTGGTCCGGGGGTCGAGGAACCGGCGGAAGACCTCCTCGCTCGCAAATTCATAAAGGGCCATATATTCCGAACTTGTCCTCGCCAGGATTTTCTTGTAGCGGCGCGCTGACGGCGCCATTGAATTGCAAAACCTGCGGCACGTGTTCCTCGTTGTACCAGCGGTTAAAGGCGGCGTCCTTGTCCTTGGTGATGGTGGCTCGGACCATGAAGAGGGTGACGGCCATAGGGGTGTTCTCCCAGCGTGAAGGAAGCTTGCTTATGCCTCGTTATAGCTCGATGATCGCAGCAGCACGATCCGGCCTTTGCGGCCCGGTAGCGAGGATCTTGCGCAGAGACCCCGGACGACTAGCGGGCGAGATCAGACGACGTTTTCAATATCTTTTTGACAAGTCAGCCTACTGCCAATGGGGAGCAGCTCAAGACCGCCACGCCCATTTTTGCATGATCCGCCCGACAAATCTCGTGCCTGCGTCCATGCCGAGTCGGCCAGGCCCAGCGCATCGCGACGGCACGGTTGCGGCTCCTTTCTATCTCGCCGGACACATCCTCTGTGGCTGGGTCCCGACACGAGCGCATATGCACCAGAGCCGCGTTGAGTTCCTGGGTGGTCCCCTAAGCGGGTACCATTTCGGCCAGGATAAAACGTGTCCTTTACTCCGCAGGCCCGGCGCTGCAAACCGGCGGCGGGCAAACGGTTGGCGTGGTCGTGCGCGGACCGGCTGGGGCGCCTCACGGGTGCCGCGTGCGGCGGCGCGCGGTGGTGATCGCCACAAAGGTCGGGGCCCGTGATTTTTGGAGAAGTCGGCGACGTTGAGCGTGGCTGCGCGGATTTGGGACAGCAGGGCAAGCCTGTCGGCGCGCACGGCGCGTCGTGAGCGTTCACGGTCACCGTGTCGAAGAAGGCATCGACCGGTGCGCGCAGCTCGGCTAAGGCCCGCATGGCCCCGGTAAAATTTTCCACGTTGATGGCGGCGCGCGTGTCCTGCTTGACGCTTTCGATGGCGCGGCGAGGGCCAGCTCCTCCTTTGCGCTCAGCTGGTCGAGGTCGTAGTCGCCGGCATAGCTTTTTTGTCCTTCTTTTCCTCGTCGCGCACAATGTTGATGGCCCGCCGTACGCCGATCAGTAGGTTGGCTCCGTCGTCGGTCTTCAGGAACTCCGCCAGCGCTTCGACGCGCTTGACGATCAACGCCAGGTCGTCATCCTGGCCACCGAGCAACACCGCATCGATGAGATCGTGTCGCGCCTCGCTTTCGGCGCAGGTGCACATTGAGCCGATCGGTGAAGAAGGACAGGAAGCTCCGCCCGGCCGCCTCGGAGGAGCTGCGGGGAGTCACGCTCGCGGGCAGCCTGGAGGTGCAAAGTCGTCCTTGGTCGGCGGCGTCGATGATCTCGGCTCTTTCCCTGGTCGCCGCCTGCGAGCCATCTCCCGCTGGCGCGGTTGTCCCGGGACGCTGGGACAGGGCCTCGAAGGTGCGCAAGAACCGTAGCCGGTGAGCAATACGTAACTT
>ERZ1370068.7924-contig-6813_pt1 | contig 35457 bp, 60 predicted proteins | sample MGYA00561227_ERZ1370068 | MGnify/ENA primary metagenome ERZ1370068 (study PRJEB38410, sample SAMEA6850437) | metagenome | study: Metagenomic assessment of the ecological functions of the soil: analysis of the soil microbiota associated with the... | reverse complement strand
AGTACATGCTGCGTTCAGTTACGTATTGCTTAAAGCCGGTTGTTAGGCTGAAGAGCGCATCCTCGCCTCTGCTGTATTTTCATTCGGGTAACCACCGTCAGCGGCGGATCGACGGCAAAGCTGGGTAGTGGCGAAAGCCAGGAGGGCAATGAGGATCAGGGTGGTCGTTTTCATAACGACCATTGTCGCAAAGTGGACTCCTGAAGGCCAGAGAAAACGAGCTGGCTGACTTCACTGGACCACCGTGAGCGTCAGATCATTTCCGTCGCCGCCTTCGTCGTTGGCCTGGAAGGTGTAGTACCAATGGTCATACGATCCCGCCGTCCGGCGGAGTTGCCAGAAGGTGCCATCGATGGGGCTGGTCAGGGGTGCATTAGTTCAGGACGGTGAAAGTCGTCCCTGGCGTGAGTGTGCTCCTGAATGGTTGCTTTGAACGTAATGCGCCGGGGGCGGAATCAAGCAGGACAACGGTGACAGCTTTGACCCGATCGCTCAGCACCCTGACTTCCTGGCCTTGAAAGTGCACTTGCATGAGGTGCCCTCTTCAAGCACAAGCAACTCTCCTTGGATCGTCGTCGTGACCTGTCTGCGTCCGCCCCGCCCGCCGGCGCGAGGAAGGCCTGGCTCCCCATGCCGCCGACGTTGACTCCCGAAGGAATGGTGACAACTCTCCGCCAAGCGTGCCGAAAGCGACGGCGTCGACTTCAACAAATAAACAGGGTTGCGAGGAGTTGCGCTGTTGGAAAAAAGCAAACTCCCGCCGCTGACAGTGGTGTAGCCGGTGTAAGTGTTGTTTCCTGTGATCTTCAAGGTTCCAGTCCCGATTTGCGGGTCAACGAACCGGAGTCTTGAATGGTTCCGGAGAAGGTAGTGGAAAGATTGTTGCTTCCTCACCGAGAGCGTGCCGCCTAAGTCGACGATCCCAGTTCAGCTGGCGAGCGAGCCGGATTGTGGCCATGCCCGGTAACGAGCTCTCCATTATCGAAAACCTCGATCTCGCCGGTGAGGCAAACCCGGGGCGGGCGACCGACGATCTGAATTTGACCTCCGTCACCACCGTTGAGGCCACCGTTGGCGATAAGGGTGGCGTTGCCGGCTTCTGCGCTCTCAACAGGCGCTTAACGATGCCTTATTGCGCAGCTCCACCGCGACCCGGCCGCCAGGTTGCAGGTGATGCGGTAGCGGTGCCCCGCGCTCGTAGAGGTATCTTGGAGCCCGTCAGCGCCGCACCGATCTGGCCGCTTACCGTCGCGCCTTCGTTAGTTATCATGCTGTTGCCGGCGGCTGAGGCGTCGACAAATTCCGTCGCGCCACCAGACACGGACAGGAGAGGGCTCCCCAGCCAGGGGCATGTTGGTAATGGTCGCATTCCCCGGCCAGTGGCTGAGGTAGTGGACGCAGAAGATCTTTACCTCCGCCAGCAGCGGTCGAAATTCCGCGCTCGTTGTTGGCAATGACTGCATCGCCAGCACTCGTAGTGTCATTGAATTGAGTAATCCCGCCATGCGCTCCACTGACCGTGCCTCCGTTGTTGACGAAGACGGAATCGACCACAGTCGTGAGCTATTGAGAAGAGAAACCTCTCCTCCGAGAGAGAGCAAATTAAAGGAGGAACCGCCAGTGGTGCTGGAAACTATTAGTCTGCGTTCCGGCCGAAGCATTGTTTGTAAAAGTGGAGCTCGGCGTGGATTCTTTCCGGACGGGAGAAGGTTTGCGTAACTCCGAGTTATTGGTGATTCCAACGCCGCTGATGGTCAGAATCTCGGACGCATTTGAGCGTAGTCGTAAATGCGCTTGCGCCTGCGTTGTAGACTGTGCCACACCGTTTACTTCCACGCCAGCCGGAGATCGAAACCGCGGTCGTGATATGGACACCGCGAAGGTCGCGGCATCTCGGCGAGCCATTTGGAATGGTTGCCGGAGTCCAGTTGGCAGCCGTGTTCCAGTCGCCGCTGGTTGGATTGAGATTCCAGGTTGCGCTTCCGGCAAACGAATGGGCTGCGATCAAGCACGAGCAAGACGCAGATGACGGGGAAAAGCCTTTTCATTCCCCGATCGCAGCAGAAAGCGGCGGTGATTTCAAGGCAAACGCCGATTTGGCCTGAGTTTGTTCTACGGCACCACCGTCAGCGTCAGATCATTCCCGTCGCCGCCTTCGTAACTGACCTGGTAATGATTCTTTCCGATCGGTCAACGGTCGAGCCATCAGCGAGGTTGGCAAATGTACCGTTGATTGGGTTTGTCGAAGTGTTACTGATGATGGTGAAGACCTTGCCCACATTGAGCGGTTTGTTTCCGATAAGGCCAAAGCCAAACTGTGCTCCATTTTCGAGCACAACCCCATTCGCGATCAACCCGCGTCCGCTCTGCCTCTCTTGGTGTTGACCTGGCAGACGTAGTCGCCGTCGGCTTTGAAAGTCAGTGAGCTTTGGAGCGCCAACCTCCTGGGCCCGCTGGAACCGACACCGGGCTGCGAGTATCGCTCCGGGCCCGGTCCCGCTACCGATCGTGACTGGGCCGGCGATCGGTTCCTTCCCCTCCTAGTATTCCGGCATCTGACCGTCACTGGACCGGTGCCGGTGGCAGAGCCAATGGTGTTGCCTGTTCGAACGGCGCCCGCATTGATGGTCGTGCTGCCAGTGTAGGTGTTGGCGCCACTCAGAGCGAGCAAGCCAGTGCCAATCTTGACCAAGCCGCCGCCGCTGCCCTGTATCGTTCCAGAGTATTCGGTGCTGAGATTGTTACTCCCTGACGGTCAGTGTGTTGGCCCCGAGAAACACGGTTGCCGTGCCGAAGCAGTCGAGTGAACCAATGGTAACTCCGGTGGATTATGATTCTCAATAACCAAATTACCGGTTCCAAACACTTCTGCCGTTCCCTCCGGTCGAATCACGCTTCGAAGATAAAAGTCCCGCTGTCGGCGCCACTCGAACGCCCGTTGCCGACCAGAAAGGCATTGGCGGCAGTTGAGTTATCGGTGAAGAGGACCGTACTACCACCATTCTCACCGGCGACGAGCGCACCGTTGACCTGAATGCCCGCGTCGGCGGCGGTGGATGAATCAAGAAAGTCGTGTGGCCACCGGCGGCAATCTCCATCCAGCGAGCCGCTGTTCGTGATGCCGCTGTTACCGGCGGACGAATTTTGGGTGAAGGTGGTAAACCCAGGATGGAACCGACTTTATAAGCGAAGTTGTCGATAAGACTCGTGCCGGCAGACGAGGTGTCGAAAAACGTGGTCTGCCCAGGCCCTCCGCCGTTCTGCCCCTTGAAAATTGATTAGAGTGACCTGGCCTGCGCTCGAGGTATTATGAAACTCGATCGCGCCCCCGGTAAAATCACTGCTCTGGCCGCCAAGCGCCTCCACGTGAATAGCTAACCCGGTGCTATCACTTATCGTGGCATTATTGAGAAAGGACAGGGTGTTTGGGGTCCCGCGTTGCAGCCAGATTTGAAGCAGCATATTAATGGTCTGGAGAACGGACGTGAGCGTGCTGCTGGATTCCGGTCCCGCTCATCACCAGGTTGACAATATTTAGACCCGCAGCATCACCCGAGGTGATGACCGTAGGGAGAGCTGTGAGCTAAACGCGAGCGCCTTCAGCTCCACGCTGGAATTGATCATCACATCAGAGACATTGGAGGTAGGGAAGGTCGCCGTGTCGCTGGGTGAATTGGGAACGGTTGCCGGCGTCCAGTTAGAGGCGGTGTTCCAGCTAGTTGGTGGATTGACTTTCCATGCAGAATCGCGCTGCCGGCGTGGAAGTGATACTCGATGCAAGAACAGGAGAAGAACGGAGAAGCACAGGGAGATTTTCATTGGCCGATGGCAGCAGAAATGGCGGGTAATTTCAAGTTAATCCGGGCTTGCGGTCTCAGCAGGCGCTCAAAGCGGTGACGGATGAAAATCATCGAGATCAAGCCAACCAAAAAATTCGGCGGTGCATGGTCCGCCTTTGAAGCGCCGGGCGTTGAGCCCGCTTTTCCGAGACCGACCGGGAAGCATTACGCCATTCTGGTTGGGTATTGATTTGTCTGGTGAGCTTCGGCCGGGCTTCAATCCCCGGATCGTAGAGTTCCGCGCTGGCGAGATAGTCAGGATAGCCGCCGGCGACGAGCACCTTGCCCGTACGGTTAGTAGCGTGGCGGTGTGTGCCGCGCGGCGGTCATTCATGTCGCCTGTGCGCGTGAAAGTGCCCGTCGCCGGGTCGTAGAGTTCCGCGCTCGCGAGAATATTGCCGTCGGTGGTGTAGCCACCGGCAGCGAGCACCGGGCCATTGGGTAGCAACGTTAGGTGAACTGCGACCGTGACGCAGTCATTGTGCCGGTGAGCGTCCAGGTTCCGCTCGCCGGATCGTAGAGTTCCGCGCTCGCAAGAAAACCCTCGCGGTTATTTGACGCCGCCCGCAACGAGCACCGTTCCGTCGGGCAGCAACGTCGCCCCGTGAGACGCACGTCGATCGTTCAGGCTGCCGGTGTAGCTCCACCTTCCAGTTATCGGATCGTAGAGTTCCGCGCGCGTGACGTTCGCGTCGTTGTCGAAATTGAAGCCGCCTGCCACGAGCACCTTCCGTTCGGCAGCAATGTCGCGGTGTGGTAGCTGCGCGGCTGCTTTCATGCTCCCGGTAATCGTCCAGGTGCCGGTGACCGAATCGTAGAGCTCCGCGCTCGCAGTCTGATCGTTAATATTCACATCATACCCGCCGGCGACGAGCACCTTGCCGTTGGCAGCAACGTCGCCGTGTGCCCCGAGTGCGCGGTGTTGAGGTTGCCAGTGAGCGACCACGTTCCAGCTCGGAGGATCGAACAACTCGGCGGCCCGTGGTATTGGTCCCGCTAGATAGCCGCCTGCGACGAGGACTTTCCCATTTCGGCAGCAGGGTCGCGGTATGCCCGTATGATTCCCCTCGGGAGACCGGCAATCTTGCTCCAGGTTCCCCTGATCGGGTTATAACGTTCGGCGCTGCGACACACTGCTGCCGGAAATGCCGCCGATGACGAGGACGTCGCCGTTGGACATGAGCGTGGCGGTCTGCTCGAGCGCGCGCCGTTGACCATACTGCCGGTTCTCCTCCCATTGCCCGGGAGCACCCGTGCAAGGCTGATTAAGCAGCAGTGCCGCACTGAAGAAGAGGAGTGAAGAGTGGAGTGTTTTCATAGTGTTCGTTTGAGTTGGTGGGGAAGAGGGTCGGGTGCTGGATGGGAGACGCCCAGCCGAGCTTCACACGATAATCAGATTTTCAGGCTGATTTGCCGCCGTCAAGAAAGAGTATCAGGGCGTCAGGGGAGCATCCGGGGTCAGCTTCATAATTTCGCTCTGCCAAGCGGAAAGGGCACGACTTCTGGCTGCTGCCGCGAATGCAATCACTTGCAATCAGTCGATGCAATCAGCTGCGGTTCGAATTGCGCTAGAAAACGTTGGCACTTGTTGACAAATAGATTGCGGTTTTGTGCGCGTCTTCGCATTTCCTTGCGAGTAGTCCTAGTCGGTGGAGTTCGGCGTATTTATCCTATGAAAAACGCTTGTTAGAGGGATAATCAATCGGGCGACCCTAACGGGATTCGAACCCGTGTTACCGCCGTGAAAGGGCGGTGTCCTAGGCCACTGGACGATAGGGTCAGGAAGGGCGCCCAATATTCAAGGCACTCCGGCGGTTGCAAGGAATTTCAGAAGGTGGGTGCGGAGAGCTTTTCGAGGAGGGCGGCGCTGCGGGCGGTGGCGCCGCGGTGCGGGGCCAGAACCCCGCGGGCGGCCGCGACGAGGCGGGCACGCTCCTCTGGATCGCGGAAAAGTTCCTCGAGTGTGGTCGTCAGGCCAAGTTGGTCGTTAGGCTGACGCGCGGCCCCGTGGACCACGAGGGCGTGGGCGAGGGCGGCAAAGTTTTCCATGTGCGGACCAAAGACGACCGGGCGATCAGCAAGGATTGCCTCGACTGGGTTTTGTCCGCCGCGCGCGGTCAGGCTCTTGCCGATGAAGACGACGGTCGCGACTCCGATACCAATCGCGCAATTCACCGGTGGTATCGATGAGGAGACAATCGGCGCCGGCTTTCCCGCCGGCGCTGCGCCGAGTGGATGAAAGCCCGAGGGTTCGGGTTGTTGCTCGATTTCCGAGGCGCGCTCGACATGGCGCGGGGCGATGATGAGGAAGAGATGCGGGAAATTCTTTTCGAAGTTGAAGGAAGATTTTCGCCAGAATTTCTTCTTCGCCCGCATGGGTGCTGCCGGCGAGAAGAATCGGCCGCCCGGCATTTACGATCCATCGTTTGGAGGAAGGCGCGCGGACGCTCAGGATGCGATTCGACCTCTTCGGGATCGAACTTGATGCTGCCGACGAGCTGGATCCGGGCGGAGTCCACGCCTAACGATTGCCAGCGGGCGACGTCATCCGGTTCCTGGACGCAGAGAAGGTTGAGTTTTCGGAAATATGGCCTAACGAATAAATAGAAAGCGACGAAAACGGCCCTCCGAGCGGGGCGAAAGCCGGGCGTTAACCAAGGCGAGCGGAATCTTGCCGGGCGGCGGCGAAGGCGGTGAGGTTCGGCCAGACCTCGGCCTCGACGAGGATGATCCGCGATTGGCCGGATGACGTTGAAGGCACGGCGCATGATCGGCCAGAAATCGAGCGGGGTGTAAGGACTTCAATCCAACTCTGGGGATGTGCGACGAGCGAGCGCGAAGCCAGTGGTCGTAGTGGTAGTGAGAGCCACGTTTAGTTCCGGCTCTCGTTGTTTCATCGCGGCCGCGAGCTTAAGCGCGATCATCACTTCACCCACGCTCACTGCGTGCAACCAGGTGTTCCGGCCACGCGCGAGCCGGGCGCGGGTTTCGCGATCGTAAAGGCCGAGGCGTTGGCCGAACTTGTTTCCGATAGTTTCCCCGGCGCAGCATCTTGAGGACGTAGCCGGGAAGAAAGGCGAAGAAGAACGAACGGGAAGAGGAGATTGTAGAGCAGGCGGATCATGGCGCCGGGGTGTGCTCGAGGAAGAGGGTTTCGGTCGCGCCATAAGTCCGGCGCCGCGCCACCTCCCAAAAGTCGCGCTCGAGGGCAGCTTTTCGCCCGGCCGTTTCTCGAGCACAAAGAGACCTTCACTCGTTAGGCGAAGAGGCAGGTGATGGTTGCGGAGAAGAAGGGCGGTGAAGCTGGGTCCCAGTTGCGAGCGCTCATAAGGTGGGTCGGCAAAAATCAGGTCATAGGTCTCGGCGGTGCTCGGTCGCTGCAAGAAGTCGAAGACATCCTGCTTGCGAATTCGTCCGCTGAGGTGGGCCCTGGGCAAGATTGCGCTCGATCGCGGCCATCGCGCGCGCGGGTCGCGTTCGACAGAAAGTGGCGCTGGCGGCGCCGCGACTGAGCGCTTCAATCCCGAGCGCGCCGGTGCCGGCAAAGAGATCGAGCACGCGGGCCCCGATGACCCGTTCGCCGAGGCTGGAGAAAATGGCAGCCTTCACCCGATCCATCGTTGGCCGGACTTCGGTCTTAGGAACGAAAAGGCGGATGCCGCCGGAACTTCCGGCGATGATTCTCATGGCGGCGGCGAAGGGATCGGAGAAGAAGCTTCCGCCGGCGTCTCGTTAGGCGAAGGCGAGGGGAGGGCTGGGTTTTCTCAGGCGATGGCGAGGGTGAAGGCGGCGCCGGCGTTTCTCCTGGAGAAGGTCCACCATCGCCCGATGGAGCGAGCCGATCCACCCGGGCCAGATTCGTTAGGCGAAGGACCGGGGTGGGAACCGCTGCTGGTTCCTCGCTTCTTTTCTCTCTTCGCGTGGCCGAAAAGAGGCTGCTGATCACGCCGCCGAGATCCTGCAGGTCGCCTCCGACGAGCTTGTTCATCAGGTCCGGTCTTCGGCCGGTCGACGGTGCCGCTGATTTTGAAATCGAGTGCGGCGTAGCCGGGTTCGTCCGCGAGCGGGAGGAAATTTTCGCGGACCGGAGAGAAGAGTTGGCGGCGCACTTTGTCGTTGAGCGCGAGCTGCGAATCGAGATGGAGTTCGCCTTTAGAAATTGATGGTTCCGGTGGCGATCAGTCGAATGTTAGGCGAGCGCAAAATCAATTGATCGATCGTTACCAGGTGCCCGGAGCTGATGCGATATTTCACTTCCGCCTGCTGAAGTTGAAGCTGAGTGAGCTCGTCGATTTCGCAGAATCTGCCCGAGGGCGATAAGCAGACTCGTACTGCTGCAATTTGCCGTCGTGCAGGACGATTTCGCCGTGACCGGCGAGGGCGTTACTGTCGGCGGTTTTGCCGGAGGCTTCGAGTGAGCCTTCGACCTGGCACCTGGATCATGCCTGCGGGACCCCGGCGTTGGTCAGAAGTTTTTCCGCCTGCAAATCGTGGAAGCGAACGATCGCGGTGAAGGGCGCGAGTCGACCTCTTGCAAACGCATCTTCGAATTGTCCACTGATCGTCCCCGCCGGCGGCCCGGGCCGAGATGTTGGAAAAAGCGAGCGAAACAGGATCGTAGCGGAGCGGCGACTCAAAGTCCTCGATGAAAACAGCGATCGCGGAGAGAAACCTTCTCGACCCTGGCGTTGCCCTTTACTCGGTGGCGGTGCGAAAACTGGAACGAAAATCGAGCCCGAGGAACTTCGCGATCCTCGCGGCCGTGCGAGTCGAGAGAAGACAAAGTGCGCCATCCTTGAGGGTGACTCGCCGCACTTCCGGGGCGTGAGACTGAGCGGAGGCGTTTCGGCCGAAAATACGTTCGTTAGGGGGCGGTTTCCGCGGAGCCGTGGTAGGGCTGGTAACTGGAGAGGGGACGCAGTCGTGACTACCGGAGAGGCGGAAGCAGAAGCTGTTGCTGGTGGCAGCGGAAGCTGATTGGCGCGGCTACTGAAGCCGGTTCGGGCTTCGTAGGAAGTTCCGGCAGCCGCCATTTCGCCGGCAGCATTTTGCGGCCAGACGACCTCTGGTCGATTCAACGAGACCTGGCGAACAACCAAGCGATCGCTGAAGAGCGACCAGAATTGCACCCGTAACTGGAAGCTTTCGGCCTGGAGAAAATTGCCCCCGACTGTCCCCGGCTCCTGCGGGATGGTGATCCCCTTAAGTTTCAACCCGCTCCAGGAGTGAGGCTGATCTGGCGCAAATGCAGGGGAGTGCCGAGGCGCTGGCTAAGTTCCTGCTGAATCCGCTGATGTGTGCCCTGTGATTGGACGAACAGATTAATCCCAATGAGAAGAATGACGGCCAGCAGCCCGATTCCACCGAGGAGCCAAAGCACGAGCCGGCTGAGTCTTTCACCCGCCGAAACTACTGCGCATGGGGTTGAAGAAAGATCAAACGCGCCTAACAAATTACTCCCTTGTCCAAGACCTGTGTCATCCTGAATCCGAGTGCGCGCAGTCAACGCGCCCGCCGCTGGAGCGAGCGGCTCCGGACCATCTGCGGCGACGCCATTGTTTGCGCAACCGCACGCGCGGGAGAAGCGGAGCATCTGGCGCGTGAGGCGGTGGCCGAGGGATACGAGCAGATTGTGGCTGCGGGCGGGGACGGCAGCGATCCATGAGGTCGATCAACGGAATCGCCGGCTCCGGACGTTGCGCTGGGGCTGATGCCGATGGGGACGGTGAATGTCTTTGCGATGGAATTGGGCCTGCCGGCAAACGATCTCGGCCGCTGCTGGGGAAATCATCCGGGGCCAACACACGCGGTGGATCGATTTACCGACGGCGAACGAAAACATTTTGTCCAGCTCGCCGGCGTCGGGCCTGGACGCGCAGGCGGTGAAAGAAACGAGTGCCACGCTAAAGAATTTCGGGCCGCTCAGTTACCTCATCTCGGCGCGCGCAAGTTGCGGCCCGCACACCGCCCCGGCTTTTGATCGAAGCGGAGGAGGCAATGAGTGAGGAAGCCTCCTTTGTTCTGGTCGGCAACGGGCGGCTTTACGGCGGGCCGTTTCCGTTCTTCAAACATGCGGTGATCGACGACGGCTTGCTCGACGTGCTCGTCTTCAAACAGATCGGTTACCTCGAGCTGCTCGAAGTATCTCCAGAACGTCATTTTCACCTCCGAGATCACTACCCGTGAGGTGGAGTATTTCCAGACCCGGCGGCTGCGGGTGAGCAGCGCCGAGGAGGTCCCGGTCGAGGTGGATGGGGAACTGCTCGGGATTTGCCCGGTAGAATTCCAGGTCAAACCGCGACGGCTTAAGGTGTGCTAACGCCGACCTAAATTCACGCCCCGGCCGTTCGTTTTTCCGCTTTCCCAATGACAAGCTGAAAGCGTTTACGATAATTTTACGGTATGCGTTTATCCGGTCGCAAAGCATCTTCGCGCGCGCCGCGGTGGACGCCTCCGCAGCGCGGTCGTTCTGCTTTCGCTGATCGGAGTCAACCTGCTGGTTTTCATCACCCAACTGGTCGTTCAGGCGAATGAGCCTGCGCTGGTCACGGACTACCTGGGGCTAAGTTATCGCGGGATCGATCGGGCTTTCGCCTGGCAATTCTTAAGCGCCGCTTTTCTCCATCCCGGGCGCTGGGTTTGTCGTGCGAACATAGCGCGGTGCTCTATCTGATTGGCCGCGACGTGGAATCGATCCTGGGTCAGAAACACTTTCGTTATCTCTACCTCAGCGGGATCGTTGGCGGCGAGCTAAGTCATCTTTTCCTCATGCCCGCGGACACGGTCTTACTCGCGGCTTCCGGGAGGGGATTGCGGCGGTCATTGCCAACTTACGCGACGATTTTGCCGGAGTTGGGAGTGGCTGACACGCTCTTCTTCTTTGCCCCGTTCAAGCTAAAGGCAAAGTATCTCGGTTATGCCCTGTTCGCTTGCGGGTTAGCCCTGACTATCTGGCTGCGACACGGGGTGGTTAGTCATAGCGCCTATCTCGGCGGAGGCGCCGCCGGCTGGCTCTATGCTCATCTCCTCGGCTTATGGCCGGCCCTCGTTTCGCGCAACGGGCGCTGCGCCGTCGCCGGCTGGAACGGGAACGCCGGCGGCAGAATGCCGCTGGAGGAATTCATCGCCGCGGAAATCGACCCGCTGCTGGAAAGATTTCCCGCAGCGGTCTGGCGAGCCTGAGCCGACGCGAGCGGACGCGTCCTGGCCCAGGTCCAGGAAAGATCGCCCGACCACCAGCGTAGCGTGGCGGTTGCGGAATCGTTAGGCGCGATTGCCGGCGCCATTCGCCCAGCCCAGGTTCAGGCGACGCTGGCGGCGATCGAGAGTCAATTGGCCGAGTGAAGCGCCGCCTCTGGCCGAAGTCATCGCCAGCTTTCCGTTAGGCAAAGACGTCCTCTTCCATCTTCTCTCAGTCTCAAATATTTGTTGCGCCCGCCTCGTTCAACAGCCCGCTATTCTCCTCTGGTTGTCCGATCCGGAAACGTGTGCCGACCGCCGTGGCTACGGTCGAATGCTGACCGAGTTGCGGAATCTGGTGGGCAAGGATCTCGGTGGCGGAAAACAACTTTCGGTTTCTCCGTTTCTGGAAAGGGCGGGAAATGGTGCGGATTGCCTTGCGCGAAGTGGCCGGCGCTGCGCCGCTGGAAGAGACGATGATCGAGTTGTCGCAGCTGGCGGACATTTGCCTAACGACAGTGTTCGATCATTGGAACGAGGAATTACGCCAGCGCTCCGGTTCGCCCGAAAGTGAATTTGCAATCATCGGATTGGGATAAATTGGGCGGGCGCGAACTGAATCACAGTTCGGATGTCGACCTGATCTTTGTCTACAGCGAGGAAGGCGAGCTCAATCCGCGCCTGAGTTATCATCAATGGTTCACGCGTCTCGGCAACAAGATCACGGAGACGTTCGCCGCCTCTGATCCCGCGGGCTCATTGTTTCGCGTCGATTTGCGCCTGCGACCCGAAGGACGCGCCGAGCCCGCTCGTGCGCTCGCTCGAGAGCATGGAAAATTATTACGCCGGCTTTGGCGAAATGTGGGAGCGCCTTGCCCTGGTCAAGGCGCGCTGGATCTGCGGCGATCGCGAACTGGCTTACGATTTCCTCCGGCAATTGCAGCCGTTCGTCTTTCCGAAGAATCCGACCCCGGACCTGCTCGATGAAGTTGCGCGAATCAAGGAGCGGATCGAGCGCGATATCGTTGGCTTCGATGAACGCGAACGCAACGTCAAAGCTCGGGATCGGCGGGATTCGCGAGATCGAATTCGTGGTCCAGGCCCTCCAGCTCCTTCATGCCGCGCGCCACCCGTTCTTGCAGGAAGCCGGGACATTGAAGGCGATTCGTGGCCTCGCCGAGCTGGAGTTTTTGCCTAACGACGATGCCGGGAAGCTGGAGGAGGCTTATCGCTTCTTGCGCCGGGTCGAGCATCGCCTGCAGATCGAGGCGGAACAACAAACGCACATCGTCCCGGAGCGCGGCGAAGCGCTCGAAATCCTCGCCAGAAGTCTCGGCTTTGGGTCGGGAGAAGAGTTGCTCGCCAAGCTGTGCGCCCATATGCAGGCGGTGCGAAGAATCTTCACCCGGGTGGTGGGCGAGACCGGCGCCGGAACGAGGATCCCCTCGAGGGCGCCTTCACAGATTTTCGGGACTCGAGTTCAGGCGGCGAAAATCTTTGGCCCAGCTGGGCAGAGCGCGACCAGCTTTCATGTTGCGCCGCGCACCCGGCAGATCTTTCCGCAAGTTGCAGCCGCTCCTCGCTGACTGGCTGCGTCGTTCGCCGGATCCGGATTCCACCCTGACCCAGTTCGTTCGCTTCGTCGAAGCCTACGGCTTTCGCAGTTTGCTTTTCGAATTGCTGGCGGCGAATCCGCGGTTGCTCGAGCTGTTGATCAAGACCTTTGACGCCAGTGAAGCCGGCCGGAGGCTGGCTGATCCGCCAGCCGCAATGGCTCGAGGAGCTGACCCGCAGCGGCATGCTCGATCGCGCCTTTCAACATCGCGCAACATCGCGAGCGCCTTCACTCGTTAGGCGCGACCGCCGCGAATATCGATCCCGTGCGCGTTTATCGGCAGCGCGAGCTCCTCGCGCATTCTTCTGCGTGATGTCCTTCGGCTGGCGCCGCTGCCGCAGCTTGCTCGCGGAGCAGAACGATCTGGCCGAAGCCTGTCTCTGCATCGTCGATGAGCTGCTCAATCCCGACGGCTCGCTGACCATCATCGCGCTGGGAAAATTTGGCGGGCGCGAGACTTGGTTATGGCGCGGATCTCGACGTTCTTTTCATCGGCCTCGATCGACGTTCCGCGCAGAATCTGATCGCAAGCTTCGGCCAGACGAGCGGAGAAGGCCAGGCTGGGCTCGCTCGATGCCGCGGTTGCGTCCTGATGGCGAAAAAGGACCGTTGGTCTGCTTCGCTCGAGACTTTCCTCAATTACTACAGCCGCGCGCGCAGTTCGGGAGTTGCAATCGCTGACCCGGGCGCGCGCCATCAGCGGCGCGCTGCGTTTGAGTTCCTAGCCATGGCGCGGGAGCTTTGGCGGAGGCAGGAGAACGCGTCCGGACCTCATCGGGCAGATCGAAAACATGCTCATCCGAATCGCGAACGATCGCGGAAGCGGGAACGATTTCTTTGATTTCAAGACCGGGATCGGAGGAATGATCGAGGCCGAATTTCTGGTCCAGGCGCTGCAAATGCAGCAGTCGGTCTGGGAACCGAATTCACTTCAGGCGATCGAGCAACTCTGCGCGCCATGGAGGCCATCGAACCGGGCGATGCCAACTAGCCTGCGCCGAGGCTTATGAGTTTCTCCGCACATTGCGAATCGACCTTGCGGCGCCTGCAGTTTCATCAGCGTTTCGACGTTGCCCGCGACGCGCGACGAGAGGAAAACCATTTCGCCCGACGGATGAATTTCGCAACGATCGAGGACTTTCGGGCGCCATACGGGAACGCGCGCGAAGCGATTCATTCGCTCCGACGCTGCCGTTATCTCAGCGAGTGATCGGTATCGCCAGGGCGAGTGCGGTCAACAGCTGAGCAAGAGCAATAAAGCTGAGCGCCAGACTAACGATCAGAAAAAACCGACACGGCGCCGAGCACCAGACTAACGAAAAGCCAATCACCCGCTGGATGAGCGTCGCAGAACCAGCGCGCATGTTGCCGCAGCAGCTCGTAGTTCCGCGCGTTCGATTTGAACCAGAAGGAAAAGGCATCGCCCACAACCGGGATGATGCCCACAGCTTCGTTGATCAAGATGTTGAGCGCCATCCGCGCGAGGAAGAATTCGCGGCAATCCGCGCGCGCTGCGGCAATCAAGGCCATCGCGGAAGATGACTGCCGAACTGGTGTCGCCGATTCCCGGGAATCAACCCGATCAAAGGATCTAAACCGAAGCGGAAATTGTGTCCCGGGAACGCGGAGGAGGTTGTCCATGATCAGAGCGAGCCAGCGGAAGATCGAGTTCGAGCTCAGACGCGGCCTTTCTATCCTCCGGCGGCAGGCACTTCGAATTCGAGTTCCTCGACTTCCCCGGCGGATGACTTCGTCGTCATGCCTGAACGGACTTTGAATTGCTGAAGACGGTTTGGCCGAAGAGTGCCTATTCCGCCCTGCGTGATTACAATCTCGGGGCTTAGGCGCCGCCGCCTGGAGATCTCCTTTAGCATCTGCTCGGTTGGTCGGGAATTTCTTCACGAACATGAGCAGACGCTGGATCGCTTCTTCCGGCTTGTGACCAGCGAGGCCGCGCCGAATGAGATTGATCTTTTCCAGCTCCCACGGCTCGAGCAAGAAGCTCCTCGCGGCGTGTGCCGGAGAGGAAGATATCGACCGCGGGATAAATGCGCTGATCGCTGATCTTGCGATCGAGCACCGAGCTCCATGTTGCCGGTGCCTTTGAACTCCTGGAAGATCAGCTCGTCCATCCGGCTGCCGGTCTCGATCAGCGCGGTGGCCACGATCGTTAGGCTGCCGGCTTCTTCGGTGTTGCGCGCGGCCGCGAAAAGTTTTCGCGGTGTTTCCATCGCCCGCGCGTCAATACCGCCGCTCATGCGTCCGCCCACCGCCGCCGGTCGCGTTGTTAAAGGCGCGCGCCGTGCGGGTGATCGAATCGAGCAGGATGAAAACATCTTTGCCGGCTTCGACCAATCGCTTCGCGCGTTCGACCGCAAGCTGCGCGATGCGAGTGTGACTCTTGATGTCGCTGTCGTTCGAGCTGGCCATGAGTCTCCGCCGTTGGGCAGGAACGGCGGAAATCGGTCACTTCCTCCGGGCGTTCATCGACCAGGAGAATGATCAACTTCATCTCCGGATGATTTTTCACGACGGCGTCGGCGATGTGATGAAGGAGAGTCGTCTTGCCGGTGCGCGGCGGAGCGACGATCAAACCGCGCTGGCCTTTGCCGAGCGGCGTCATCAGATCCATGATCCGCGTGGTGAAACGATCGGGCACGGTTTCGAGCTTGATCCGCTCGTTCGGGTTGATCGTGGTCAGCTCTTCGAAAGGCCGCAGATCCTGATATTTCGTCGGCTCTTCGTCGTTGATCTTGAGAAGGCGAGTCAATTGCGGGCCGCGATTGCCGCGGCGGGTCTCGCCGTAGATCCACATTCCGTCGCGCAGCTGAAAGCGGCGAACGATCTCCGGAGTAACGAAAATGTCCTGCGGCGTCTGGACGAAGTTGCGTTTCGACGTCGCGCAGGAAACCGAAGCCTTTGCCGGAAATTTCAATGATGCCTTCGCCGAATTCCGGTTCACGCGGAGGTTGGTCGCCATTCTGGTAGCCGCCGAGCGCTCGCTCCGCTCTTCGGGCGATCGGCTGCTCTTCGTCCGATGGTGTAACCAACTGCTCCGCTTCGGCGGGTTGTCTCTCAGCTTGCCGGGAAGGATCTTCTTCGACCAGCTCGGTGCGCCTCGGTTTGTCCCGAGTTGATCGTTGCCAGGCTCGCTAAAGCCGAGCCGATCCGCGATCGTTGCGGCGCCCTGCCCGACGGCGAGAAGAACGGCGCCGACGATAAGGCAGGCGCTCGTTGCCTGGGTCGAATCCTTTTCCTTTCTTCGCTCATAATTGAAACCGCTATTTTGTTGAGCCGGCACGACGCATTGGCGCCGCACCCGCAATCATCAGGCTGGTAATTTCGCCAGCAGCTCTTCGGAAATATCTAAGTTTGAATAGACGTTTTGAACGTCGTCGTCGTCTTCGAGGCTTTCGCAGAGGCGCAGGACCTGAAGCGCAGCCGCTTCGTCGGCGACAGGGACAGTCGTATCGGGAATGAAAGTAAACTTTTGCCCATCGATGGTGACGCTCGCCTTCTTGAGCGCCTCAGCTGCCGCGTAGAGCTGATCGTGGGAAGTGAGGATAACATACTGTTCCTCCTCAGTTGTCAAATCCTCCGCGCCAGCTTCCAGTGCGAGCTCGAAGAGACGTTCTTCGTCAATCGAATTCTCGCGGGACGGTGATTTGTCCCTTTTGTGAAACATATAGGAAACGCTCCCGCTGCTCGCGAGGTTCCCGTTGTTCTTGGTAAAGATCCGGCGGACTTCCGCGGCCGTTCGATTCTTGTTATCGGTCGCCGCTTCCAGGATCACCGCCACACCGCCCGGCCCGTAACCTTCGTAAACGATCTCCTCGATCTGTTGCGCGTCGACGCCTTCGCCGGTGCCGCGCTTGATCGCCCGCTCGATGTTGTCGTTAGGCATGCTTTGCGCCCGCGCCGTTTCGATCACGCTCCGGAGACGCGGATTGGCGTTGGGATCGCCGCCACCGGCCCGGGCGGCAACGCTGATCTCCTTCGAGAGCTTGCTAAAGATCGTCCCGCGTTTGACGTCGAGCGCACCTTTCAAGCGCTTAACCTTTGACCATTTGCTATGTCCCGCCATGGAATGGGGCTTGGTATTAACGTGATTGCCCGCCACGCATCTGTTGTGCAGGAAGCAGAAGAGGACGCCTCGAGAGAGAAGACTGTCGAGGAAGCAACCGAAAACAATTGAATCGTAATGGAGGATAATTGTCAACCGTCTCGCGAGGAGCAGGTCACCAAGGCGCTTCCTTCCGTTTTGGTCGATTGTCCGGCCGCTTTCGGAGTCATTGCCGGCGCTTTCCGGCGTGCCCAAGAGTTCGAGTAATCGGACGTTGTAGCCGCTCGCGCGATTCGCTGACGTGCCTCGGCGATATCGTCTTGCGTGCGTCACTTTTTCCGTCTCGTGCAGTTCGCGTGGCGAACAGTCCCTCGGATTTTCCGCAAGATTCATCCACCCCCGACCCGCCAGCGAAAACGCACCCTCCTGTTGCCGATCCGGACGAAGCTCAGCTCGTTGAGCGGATGAGGGCCGGCGACGAAGCGGCGTTCGCTGCTTTTACGATCGCTTTGCCCCCGGCCTTTTTCAGTGATCTACACGATTCTGCGCGACCAGAAGGAATCTGAAGATATTCTCCAGGAGGCGTTCGTTCAGATGTGGAAGCGGACCGCGACTTATGATCCGACTCGCAGCAGCCTCTTCACCTGGGCGGTGATGATTTCACGCCACAAGGCGATTGACCGGCTACGTTCTCGTCAAAGGCAGTCGCGACTCGCGGAGGCAGTCATAACCGAAGCGAAGAAGGATTCGGCGGTCGCGACCTCGAGCGGCGATCGCGCTGACATCGCCATGGTCCGCCAGGATGAGCGCGCGCGTGTCCGGGCGGCCCCTGGCGCGGCTGACCGACGCTCAGCGCGAAGCCATCGACCTGGCGTTTTTGCCGGACTTACGCAAACCCAGATCGCGGAGAAGTTAGGCGCGCCGTTAGGCACGGTGAAGGCGCGCATTCGCAACGGCCTGATGGCCTTGCGTGATGCGCTCAAACGGAGCTCGATGTGAACGAAGAAACGGAAGAGCGAGCTTCGTTGTACGTCCTTGGATTACTCGAGGACAAGGAACTGGCGGACTTCGAGAAGGAGCTGCAATCCAATGCAGCATTGCGTGCATTAATCGACGAACTGGATGCCACCGCGGCGGAACTCGCCCACATTGTGCCTCGTCATTCGCCGCCGCCAGAGTTGCGGGAGCGAGTGCTGGCGCAAGCGCCTAGCCGAAGCGTGATCGAAGTTTCCGCGCGCGCAGGGATGGATCCCGTGGGCACTTGCCGCCTGCCTTGCTTTGGTCGCAGCCTATTTGATCGCAGAACAAAATCACCTTCGCCATCGGATCAGCCGGCTCGAAGCGCGTGATCTATTTGCTGAGATCCAGCTTGCGAATTTGGAGTCAAAAATACGGGAGGCGCCCACCGCCCGCGCCGTCGTGGTTTGGAATGAAAAGAGGCAGTTTGGGCTTCTGCGAGTTTCGCAATTGCCCCCAAACGCTGATGATCGATGACTACGAACTGTGGCTCATTGATCGACGCTACCCGCAACCGGTGAACGGCGGCGTCTTTCATGTCCCGCGGTGACGAACCGCTGCAGATTGGTTTTTCGTCCCGCTCAGCCTGTCCGCGGGGCCGCAGTTTTTGCAGTTAGTCTCGAGCGCAAGGGCGGGGTCATGAAAGTCGAAGGCCCCGTCGTCCTCGCCGGAAAATGAAAACCGCTGTGCCGACTTATTGTTAGTTAGCACGGTAAAGGCGGTTACACCCCACGGTTGGGCGACAAAAACCTGGAGCAGCAAAATGAGGACCGACGGACATCTGATTGGAATTCATGTCTGCGCGCACGCGGGCGAGAGGCTCCAGTCGCTTTCGCAGGGTCCGGGTAATTCCGGGCCACGGTCTGGCCGGCGACCGTTATGCGTCCGGCATCGGCACGTTCTCCGATCGCCCGGGAAAACGCGATGTCACGCTCATCGAATCAGAGGTTTTGGAGAATTATCGACTCGAGACCGGCAAGGAGCTGACTGCGGTCGAAAGCCGGCGCAACCTCCTTACTCGGGGCATCCGTCTCAACGCCTCTCGTCGGACGCGAATTTCAGGTCGGCCGGGTGCGAATGCGCGGCCTGCGGCTGAGCGAACCGTGTGCACCATCTGATGCGATTGACACACCCGGAAACGCTGCGCGGCCTGCGGTTCATCGTGGCGGTCTGATTGCTGAGATCTTGTCGGAAGGCGAGATCGCCGTGGGGGATAGGATTACGCAGCCAACCGGATAGTGGGCTCAGAAGGGACTGGCGCGCAGGTCATTTTAGTGAAGGTTGGGGAATGAACCAAACCTCTCTGCCTTACCGCCGCTCCTTTGTTGCGATTGCAATTTTGCAGTCTCGTCCTTTTCTGCGCCCACCCTCCGGCAACTTTGGCGGCCGAAAGGCTGCGCCGGCGGCGGCCAAGAGCCAGGAAGCCGGCCGCCTCATCATCGTTAGGTCGGCAAACCTCGGCGGCGCGGTGGTCGGGGTCTCGATCGATGCGCAAGGAGGTCGCCAGACTGACCTTCAATGGCCGCTATGACGCGCCGATCGCGGCCGGCCCACACCCTGATTTCAACTCCGATTCCAGATAGGGAGCATGCGGGTGTGTCGGAGCTCAAAGTGACGGTGGAACCGGGTAAAACCTATAAGTTCACCGCGAAGCGAAGTGATGTTCGAATCGTCCTGAAATAGGCGGCGGAACCTTTACTCGTTAGGCAGAAAAGAGCGGACGCGCACCGCCCCGGGGCTGCGAGGGCCGAGTTTGATTCGTTAGGCTGACCTGGCCTCGAGCGGCCTCCAGCTTTGCCTCTCCCGGTCAACGGCAGGAGAAGAATTTGTGCGCGGAAGCGGGGTGAAGTGATCCTGGCAGTAGGTCGGCGCTGGCCCGGCCGGTCTCCGGGCGGCGGAGGTCGCTGACCGAAGCCGGGGCCCGTGTCCTCGTCTGCGACAGCCAACCTTCCGCCGGGCGAAATTTCTCGTCGCCGGTCGCGGCGGATTGAATCTTACTCACGGCGAGCCGGCGGTTAACTTTCCTGCGCGCGGTATCGGGCGGAACCGGAACGCTGGCGCGAATTGCTGGTCGAGTTTGGTCCGGATGCGCTTCCGCGCCTGGGCGGAGGAGTTGGAAGTCGAAACCTACATTGGCACGAGCCGGCGGATCTTTCCGCGCGGTCAAAGTCGGCCGTCCTCCTCCGCGCCTGGCTCCATCGCTTGGAAGAAACGGGCGTCGAATTTCGGTTCAATTCCCGATTGCTCGGCCTAACGAGTGAAGGACGAGACTGGCAGCTGCATTTCGCGAACAGAAGAAACAGTCCTCGCGCTGGCGCGGTAGTGCTCCGCATTCGGCGGCGCCTCCTGCGCCCGAGACCGGCTCGGATGGATCCCGGCGCGAGCGATCCTGAGCGGCGAGTCATGGAGTAACGCTCGCGCCTTTCGCACCCGCAAACTGTGGCTGGAATGTCGCCTGGCCGAAATCAGTCCTCGACCAAGCCGAAGGTTTACAGCTCTGAAGAATCTTACAGTCTCGGCGTGAACCGACGAAACGGTTTCGGGCGAGTTGCTCATCACCCGTTACGGTTTGGAAGGCGGTGCGATCTATCGCCTTGGACCGGTCAGTGCGCGCGATGCTCGAGCCGGGGATCACGATCGATTTCAAACCTCAGGTCACGGCTGAAACGTTGCGGGCGCGGGCGGCACCATTCCGCCGGCCAGACGACTTATGGCGTTCGTGGAAACTGAGTCCCGCCGCGATCGCTTTGCTCAATGCTTATCCGCCTAACGACGGGACAAGTTCTTGAAGCCTGGATCGAGCGGACGAAGAATTTTGTTCTTCGCTTGGAGAGCCCGCGTCCAATCGCAGAGGCGATTTCGACCGCCGGCGGCGTCCGCTGGTCGGAACTGACCCATGCGCTCATGCTTGAAAAAATGCCGGGCGTCTTTCTCGCCGGCGAGATGATCGACTGGGAAGCCCCGACCGGCGGCTACCTTCTTCAAGGCTGCTTTTCGACCGGCACTCGAGGCCGGCCGCGCGGCCGCGAGTCATCTCAAAACCGAGGTTGCCTAACGACTGCGGGTTAGCCGACCAACTTCTTCCAGCGTTTGCGCAACGGCTTGAGGTAATCTTCCGACATCCACCTCTTTCACCCGCTCGATTCCTTCTTTCACCGTGCTCGGCGGAATCGGCGTAGCCGCGCTTCACGCTCTTGAACAGCGAGGGAAGAAACGCCGGCGCGACGGAACTCCAGTCGAATTCGCGCAAGCGCGCGTTTGAGAGAAACCGACGGTTCCTCCGGCCGCGAGGCTATAGCGAATCGCCAACCCGATTGCCAATCCGAGCGCAAGTGCGCCCAATACCGTCGGGACCGGGTTTTCGCGGAGGAAAAATTCGGTTCGCTCCCGCACCACCACGGCCTTCTGCCGGGTCTGGTCCCAGGTTTCCGAGGCGGCGCTGGAAAGTTTGCGCGCGCGCTCTCTGCCATTCGACCTTCACTGCGACCGTCCCGTTCCTCGGCGCCGAAATTCCGTCTCGGCCATCGGGTCGTTCTCGGTAAAATTGTCTCCGTTCGAATTCTTCATAAACCTAAGTTCGCACATCGTGCCGGTTTTGCGTCCTTTGATTCGCAGCAATTTCGTTGCCGCGCGATCCTTCCCGCGGGATTCGCGGCAGCTTCTGGATCTTCAAGATGGGTTAGTTGAATTCTCGAAGAGGGAGCAATCGGGCGGGCGATTCGCCGCGGTGAAAAACTGCCGAGGATTTGCCTAACGAACTGGCGCTTATCGCCATTCGTGGCGCGGATACTTGCGTTGTAGTTCCGTTTTGATTTTCAGGTAACCCTCCCGCCAGAAAGTGGTCAGGTCGTCCGTGATCTGGATTGGGCGATGGTTTGGCGCCAGGATTTCGATTCGCAGGGCCACGCTCCCGTCCCCAATCGTCAGGCTGGCGGCGACCCCGTAAAGATCCTGGATTCGAGCGGCGATCGTCGGGGGCTTGCCCTCGGCATAAATGATTTTGGCCTGCCGGTCGTTAGGCAATTTGATTCGCTCCGGCGCCAGGCGATCGAGCGCGGAACGCTGCGCGTCATTCAGCCACGATTTCAGGATCGGTGCGACCGGCCGCTCCTCGATCTCCTTGTAGCTGGTCGCGCCAAGACAAACCTGTTCAATCAACAACGCGCGATCTCCTTCCCGGATTGGTGGCAGCTTCAATTCTGGAAAGGCGGCGGCGGCAAAATTCAGTCGGGCGATCCATTGCTCGACCCCGTGGTCCCATTTCTTGAGCGGACAAGTTCCCGCCATGAACTTCGCGCGCGAGAATCGCTGGCGGCGTCCGTCTGCGGCACGCGCTCCGATTTTTTCTCCGCCAGAACCAAGGTCGTGGAAAAGTGTCACCGTGCGTCCGACAACGCGGCGCAGCGACGGAGTCATAATGCAACCTCGGTTTCGTCCCGGATTGCTTCAGGAAAATATTCACGCAGCCATTCCTCCTTGATCGCGGTCGCGAGCGTGAGCAACACCTGGCGTTCGCCTTCGCTCGATTCGATCTCGCGGATTTCGAGGCGGTCAGAGGAGCCGGGCCCGATGCACCACACTTTCGCGCGCGAGCACGCCCGGCCGACTGATGCACCAGCGCGCAACGCAGCGTGCCTTCGATCGAACCGCGTGGCGACCTGGTCGGGAAAACCGGCGAGCACGCAGCGCGCGATCGCACCCGGCGCGATCGCGTCGTCGTCGATCGGCGAGACCTTCGGCTCCGGGCGATCGGACGAGAAATTGCTCGGCGAGCTGCTCCGCTTCGCGCGCGCGCGCCGGCGTCAATTCCGAGGCGACGCAGCAGCGACGAGGATCGAAGTTGGTTCTTTTCCGCAAAGCGAAACGCGCGCGGAGCAAAATGAAAGATCGGATTCATCCTCGCTGCCGAAGAAATCCTCGCGCTGCGTCGCGCATCTCCTTGCCTTCGGCGCGGCGGAGCAAATTGCGGCCCTGGGTGAGCGCGGCAATGAGTGCGATCCCGCGCACGCAGCGCTGTGCTTCGGCCGCGAGCAACATTCGCGCATAACGCGGATGAACAGGAAAGGCGAGCATGCGTTTGCCTAACGACGTCAGCTTATCCGCCGGCGATCGCGCCGAGATCGTCCAGCAGTTGTTCGGCGTTCTCGAGGCGCTTTCGGGTCGGGCGGCTCGAGCCAGCGGAAGGCCAGCGACGTCATCGATCCCGCTCGCTTTCAAGGTCAAGACCACTTCGGCAAGATCGAGCCGTTTCACTTCCGGAAGTTCCTGGGCGCGCGCGCTCGAGATGCTCCGCTCTCGGTCCATAAGTCGCAGACAACGTCCCGGGCGGTGCGACCGGCGCGGCCCGCGCGTTGTTCGGCTGAGGCGCGGCTGATCTTCTCGATGAAAAGGGTGTTGATCCCGCGGCGCGGATCGAAGCGCGCGACTCGCGCCAAGGCCGCTGTCGATAACCACACGAACCCCTTCAATCGTCAGGAAGTTTCCGCCACGTTGGTTGCGACAATCACCTTGCGTTTTCGTAAGCGGCGAGCGCGGCGTCCTGTTCGTCCGGCGGAAGTTCGCTGTAGAGCGGCAGGCCAACGAATTGATCGCTCACGCGCGAGGCGCGAACCGCAGCCAGGTCGTGCGACTGATCTCATACTTGCCGGGCATGAAAATCAGGACGTCGCCTTCGGTCTGTCGCGCCAACTGCGCCAGCTCGTCCGCGGCCAGCTCCCAGATCGGATAATTCTCCGCCCGCACCGGTTTCGTCAGGTATTCGATCGCGACCGGATGCTGGCGGCCGCTCGAGGTGAGCACCGGACAGGGCGCGAGATACTTGGCCAGATTATCCGACTCGAGCGTGGCCGACATGACCACCAGGCTTGGAGATCGGGCCGTTTCGCTTCCTGCAATTGCAGCGCGCGCGCGAGGGTGATGTCGCCATACAGATGGCGCTCATGGAATTCGTCGAAGAGGATCGCCGCTGACGCCGTGCAGCTCCGGGTCCTGAAGCAGCTGGCGAAGGAGAATTCCTTCCGTCACGAAGCGAATGCGGGTCTGCTTCGAAGCGACTTTTTCGAAACGAATCTGGTAACCGACTTCGTCGCCAAGTCGGCGGTGACGTTCGAACGCGACCCGATTGGCGAGCAGGCGCGTGGCCAGTCGGCGCGGTTGCAGAATGACCACTTCGCCTCGTGCCGAGAAGGCCGCGGTCGAGGAGGATTTGCGGAACCTGGGTCGATTTTCCCGAACCCGTGGGTGCCTGCAAGAATCAACCGCGGTTGATCGCGAAGCGACGCTAACGATCTCGTTCCTCGAGCTCGTAGATCGGTAGTTCGCGCGGATTCATCCCGGCGCGGACGCAGCCGGTGTTCTGAATCATCAGCAGCCGCGAAATCGGCAACCAACGCGTCCAGCTGTTCCTCGGTCGTAGCCCACGAGCACATCAGCCGATAAACGCCGGGCTCGAAGAAGTTGTAAAATGCCAGCCGCGCGCGTGCATGCTGTTCGACGGTTTCGTCAGGCCAAACGGAGGAACAAGGCATTCGCTTCCCGCGGAAACGCCAAGTTCGTTAGGCCGATCTTCGCCAGTTTCCTTCCAGGCGCTGCTGCCAGCTCGTTCGCGTGCCGGGCATTTTTCAACCAGACGCTCATCTGCGAGCAGGGCGCACCAGGGCGCGGCGAGAAACGCGACTCTTCGACGCCAATTGTCCGCCCTGTTTGAGTCGAAAATCGAAATCACCCGCGAGTTCGGGCTTGAAGAAAATCACCAGCTCGCCGGCCGCCGAGTCCGTTCTTCGTTCCGCCAAAACAGAGGACATCGACTCCGCGCTCCCAGGTGATTTCACGGGGTTTGCAGCCTAACGACGCGACCGCGTTGGCGAAACGAGCGCCATCCATGTGGAGGGCGAGCGAATGTTTCTTCGCCAGGTCGACGATCGCATCCAGTTCCGTGAGCGAGTAAACAGTCCCGGCTTCGGTCGACTGGGTGACGCTGAGCGCGCGCACCTCGGTCGAATGCACGTCGAGATGTTGAGCGAGAACAACCGCGACCGCGTCGAGATCGAGTTTCCCATTTTCCCGCGAAACGGTGAGGAGCTTGCCGCCGCCGGAAAAAATTCCGGCGCTCCGCATTCGTCCGTCTCGATATGGGCGCGCTGATGACAAATCGCGCTCGAATGGACGGCAAAGTTGGGCGAGCGCGAGTGAGTTGGCGGCGGTGCCGTTGAAAACGAGAAACGATCTCGCAGTCGGTCTCGAAAATTTCGCGAAGCTGTTCGCGCAACCGCTGGGTCCAGCGATCAGCGCGCGTAGGAGAGTTCCGGCCTCGTGGTTGGCCTCGATGAGCGCGCTCCACGCTTCCGGACAAATTCCGGCGGTATTATCGCTCGCGAAGTCGTGGCGATCTGGGACCGGCATCCCGTCCCTTAGCCGACAATCCTGCGCCGGGCAAACTTGCCTAACGAGTGTGCGCCTGGTCGGGAAAAGACCTGAGTCTAGCCTCCCAGGGTTCCCGCCAGGGCGACTCACCTCTACCTTGCCAACCTAGCTGCAACCACGCAGCAAAAAGATGACGAAAGAGAATGGGTATGCGGAACGCCGAGCAGCCAGAGGAGAATATATCCGGTGGCACCCGGCTTCCTTGTATTCGTTGGGTCAATTTCATGATTGGCTCTCGCTTTAAATCGGAATCGAATGCCCGAAGGATTTGCATGTGCATCCGGGAAATTTTGCGTCTTGCCGCGCCTAACCAATTCTGCGCGACCACACTTTGCCGAAGCAGGAGCCGTCGATTTACTCTCGCCCTATGAGCGCCCTGCAAGCCGCGATCGAACGCCGCGGCCAGCGAATTTTCGAACTGGTCGATCAGCACCCGGAATCCATCTTCAGCAAGGCCGGCTTTCTACCAAAAGATGATGGCCTTCTCGATGCGAGACGAAGCCTTCAAGGTGCAGATGTTTCGCTTTCGTCGACGTTCTCGCCTCGCTCCGGCGCTCGGACGACATCGTCGCGCATCTGCGCGAATATTTTCACGGGATGGACGGCTTCGTCCCGATGATGCAGACCGGCCTGAAGGTCGCCGGCATCTTTCCCTGGCTCGACCGCTTACGTCCTGCGCCGCAACGTTTCCGGATGGCGCGCCAGTTCATCGCCGGGAAAGACGGCGCCGACGTGATGAAGACGCTGCGCAAGAAGCGCAGACAGAATATCGGGTTTCACGGTCGATTTGTTGGGCGAAGCGGTCGTGAGCGAAAGGAAGCGGACGAATACGCGCGCTCGCGCGATGGAATTGCTCGAAACCTCTCGCGCGAGACCCGCGGCTGGACCGATCCGTTAGGCAAAAGCGCCGAGCTTTTCCCGGTGGTCAATCTTTCGCTCAAGATCTCGGCTTTCTATTCGCAGATGGACCCGGCCGCGCCCGAGGAAGCGATCGCGCATCTCGCGCCGAAGCTCCGCCCCATTCTGCGCCGGGCGAAGGAAGTCTGGCGCCTTCGTCAATTTCGACATGGAGAGTTACGCCCAGAAGAACAGCACGCTCGACCTGTTCAAACAGCTCTTCACCGAGCCGGAGTTCGCCGACTGGCCGCACGTCGGAATCGTCATCCAGGCTTATCTGCGCGACGCCGAGCGCGACCTGCGCGACCTGATCGACTGGGGCCGCCGGCGCGGGACGCGTTTCGCCGTCCGCCTCGTGAAAGGCGCCTATTGGGATTACGAGAAAATCGTCTCTCAGCAGAACGGCTGGCTCTGCCCGGTCTTTCTGCAAAAACCGGAGAGCGACGCCAGTTTCGAGAGCTGCACCCGGGTCGCTGCTCGATAACGAATCAATCGTGACCGCGGCTTTCGGTTCGCACAACGTCCGCAGCATCGCGCACGCGATGGCCTACGCGGAAGAGATCGGGAATCGACAAGAGCCGGTTCGAATTCCAGCTCCTTTATGGAATGGCGGGGCCGATCAAGCGCGCCCTGGTCGAGATGGGTTATCGCGTGCGGGAGTATTCGCCGGTCGGCGAACTTCTTCCCGGCATGTCTTATCTCGTTAGGCGTTTGCTCGAGAATACTTCGAACGAAGGTTTTCTGCGGGCCAAGTTTTCCGACAACCTTTCCGCCGCGCAGTTGCTGCGCGATCCGAACGAACTGATCGCGAGAGCGCGCGCTCACGACGGCGGAGACCGCCCCGAGTCAACTGCATTCTGCCAACGGCGCGAATCGAGCCACTCCGCCGGGCGACACCTACAAAAACGCCCCGCTGGTCAACTTCGTTCATCGCCAGACGCAGGAACAGATGCGCACCGCCTTGCGCCAGGCGCGCGGCCGTTTCGGCAAAAAAGTATCCGCTCGTGATCGACGGCGAGAAAGTCACGACCGGAAAGTGGATGGCATCGCTCAATCCGAGCGCGCCTAACGAGATCGTCGGCGAGGTCGCGGAAGCGGGAATTCCCGAAGCGGAACGCGCGGTCAAGGCGGCGCTGAGCGGCGTTCGACCATTGGTGCCGCACCTCGGTCGAGCATCGCGCGCAGTTGCTCGAAGCGCGTTGCGGCGATCATGGAGCGGCGCCGTTTCGAGCTTGCCGCCGTGGAAGTTTACGAAGTCGGCAAAGCCGTGGGAGGAAGCCGATGGCGACATTCGCGAGGCGATGGATTTCTGCCTCTTCTACGCCCAGCAAATGCGCATCCTGGGCCGCCCGCAAACTCACGCAGCATGTCGCTCGGCGAAGAGAAGTTACCAGCATTACTGGCCGCGCGGCGTCGCGCTCGTGATTGCGCCCTGGAATTTCCCGATCGCGATTCTCACCGGCATGGTCTCGGCGGCGATTGTCGACCGGCAACACGCGTGCATCATGAAGCCGGCCGAGCCATCCGTCCGATCTACCGGCGCGCTTGTTGATGGAGATGTTCGAGGAAGCAGGTGTGCCGCCGGGCGTGCTCAATCTACCTCGCCGGGCCACGGCTCCGTCATCGGCCAGCATCTGGTGCGATCACCCGGAAGTCGTGATGATCGCGTTCACCGGCTCGCGCGAAGTCGGCCTCCGCATTTGGGAATCAGCCGGCAAAACCCGCTGCCCGGCCAGCGCGAATTGAAACGCGTCGTCTGCGAGATGGGCGGCAAGAACGCGCATCATCGTCGATTCCGACGCCGACCTCGACGAGACGATCGTCGATTCGATTTACTCCGCCTTCGGTTATCAGGGTCAGAAATGTTCCGCGCTCTCGCGGCTCATCGTGCTCGAAGAAAACTACGACCGGGTGATGGAACGCCTTACTGGCCGCGGCGGCGAGTTTGCGCGTCGGCAATCCCGAGGAACCCGGTATCACCGTCGGTCCGGTGATCGACGAAACCGCTCTACAAACGGATCTTCGAGAATGATTGAAACGGGCAAGAAGGAGGCGACCCTGGCCTACCAGGCGAAGGATGTGCCTAACGATGGGTTACTTCATCCCGCCAACCATTTTCACGGACGTCAAACCGGATGCGACGGATCGCCCGCGAAGAAATTTTCGGCCCGGTGCTGAGCCGTGATCAAAGTGCGCGATCTCGATGAAGCCCTGAAAGTTGCCAACGACGTCGACTACGCGCTTACGGCGGGCTTCTTCTCGCGCAGCCCGGCCAATATCGAGCGGGTCAAAGCGGAACTGGTCGCGGGCAACGTCTACGTCAATCGCTCCTGCACGGGCGCGGTCGTCGGGCGGCATCCATTTGGCGGCTTCAAGATGAGCGGCGGCGGAACGAAAGCGGGCGGCGGCGATTATCTGCTGCAATTCCTCATTCCGCGGATCGTGACCGAAAACATCATGCGCCACGGCTTCGCGCCGGAAGAAACGCCGCGTTATCGCGACGAATTTCTCGTTAGGCGACCGGGCTCCACCGCGGTCAAAAATTAAGCTGGGCCATCCGCCTGATTCGTTAGGCGGTAGATCAATGTCAGGAGGCGGATGACTCCTGGATCATGATCGCGATCGGCCAGGCCGAAACGAGCGCGACAAAACCAAGGACCGCGCTTTCGAGGCGGAAACCTTTGGCTCGCGTCCGCCCGCAGCACTTTCTGGCGAGCGCGCTGAAGCCGGGCCGGCGCTCGGGCAAATCGCTGCCGAAGGAATTGCCGAACCGCCGTGTTTGGAAATCCCATTCGATTAGGGCGCCAGTCCACGGCTGGCGGAAGTTTCGTCGTAACGAGAAAGCCAGCGTGCCCGGGGATGGCGTGAGCTGCGGTTTCATGATTTTCCTCGGAGCAGGTGAAATGCCTAAGACGCAGGCATCGCGCGCGGCGCCCGCGTGATTCGGAGGTGTTCGCCTGACGAGGAATCTTAAGACGAATCGACGGGGCGTCCAGCGAGCCATGACAATTCAAAGAAGGGCGCTTTGCAAACGCCGCGCCGGCTACCCGTAACGGATGCTGAACGCAACGGCCGGGTTTGGAAAGCCCGGTCGCTCAAAGAGCGCTACGGCAAGCCTCCGTTGCTTGCCCGGCCCCTTTGTCAGGACGCACAATCAGGAGGTATGGCCAGCGCGGTCCCCCAGGCTTTGCCTAACGAGTTCGGATTTCGAGGCAGCGATTCAGCTGGCGCGTGCCGGCCGCGGCGATGCGCTGAAGAACATGCGGAGGCGCGCGGCCTCCGGAGCTTTCGTGCCAGACCGGTTTTCGGGCGAGGGTAAAGCTGGCCTTCAACGGCGTTCAGCAAGCCCCAGCCGAGAGGCACTTCCGGGAGGCGCATGAGTTCGTTAGGCGCAACCAGATAAAACAGGTGTCTGCACAACCGTAGCGGCTTAATTTTTCAAACTTGCGACCATCGCGAAGCTGATTCTGCAAAGCGCTGAGCTCCCGCACGACCCGGCGATAACCGCGGTGCTCGATGGCGGCAAAATTGAAGTCATCCCACTCCGGGAAAAGAGTTTCTCCGCAACGCAGAGTCGGATAATGAACCCGCAGGTTCCGCTTCGAGAACCTGTTGCCGCCGATAAACCGCTTCCAGGCGTCGAAACATTTGTGGGCTGCGGCAATCATCGCGGCGGAGGTCGGGCCGGGATTGTTTGCACTCGAAGACGACGGTGCGACCGAGGGTGCCGTTGCGCTGGGGGCGATAGGCGGCGACATCGGCGCGATAGCGACATTTTGGAAGGAAACTTCGAGTGCGGCCAGCGGGTAGCGCCATTCTCCTGCGCCCAGACCAGGGCGAGGCCGTTTGAGTTCGCGGTGGGCGGCGGTTTCGCCACCACGGCGGTCCGGTTTTGGTCGCCAGAGCTCAGGGCCGGATCCAGGGAAGCCGGCTCGCCTAACGAACTCGCATTTTCGGCCGGCGTCGTCGTTCCCGGATCATCACTCAGTATCGGGTCCATTCCGCCAACTGTTTTGCCCAATAGGTAATGACGAGATCGGCCCCGGCCCGTTTCAGGCCGGTCATAATTTCGAGGACAGCGCTTTTTCGTCGAGCCAGCCGCGTTCGGCGGCCGCCTTCACCATCGCGTATTCGCCGCTGACGTGATAAACCGCCGTCGTTAGGCCAAAACGTTCCCGCACTCGCCAGAGCAGGTCGAGATAAAGGCAGGGCCGGTTTCACCAGGACAATGTCGGCCCCTTCTTCCACGTCGAGGGCGACTTCACGGAGCGCTTCGTTCGCGTTCGCCGGATCCATCTGGTAAGTGCGGCGGTCGCCAAATTTCGGCGGGCTCTCGGCCGCTTCCCCGAAACGGGCCATAAAAGGCGGAAGCAAACTTGGCCGCATAACTCATGATTGCGGTTTGTTCGTGGCCGGCGGCATCGAGCGCTTTCGCGAATCGCGCCCACCCGTCCGTCCATCATGTCGCTCGGGGCGACGATGTCGGCGCCGGCCGCCGCGTGCGAAACTGCCGCTTTCACGAGCAGGGCCACGCTTTCGTCGTTGAGGACATGAAAACGTTCCCTCGTCGATCCGGGTCACACCGCAATGGCCGTGGCTGGTGTATTCGCAGAGGCAAACGTCGGTGATCACGAGCAACTCGGGGCATGCGGCTTTGATCGCGCGAACCGCCTCCTGGACGACGCCCTTCTCGGCATAAGCGCCGGAGGCTTCCCTCATCCTTTCGTTCGGGATGCCGAATAGGATCACCGCCTGGAGACCGCTGGCGAAGCCTGCGCAGCTTCGGCCGCGACGTCGTTAGGCGGAAGCTGCTCTGACGCCGGGCATGCTGCTGATCGGCCGCCGGGAACTGATTTTTCGCTGACGAAAAGGGGGAGAATGAAATCGTGCGGGCTAAGCTTGGTCTCGCGGACGAGATTGCGCAGCGCCGGCGTGCGACGAAGGCGGCGGGGACGCTTGAGCAGTTTTTTCACCGGTCCGAGGCTACGCGCGGGCATTTCGCGGAGCAAGCTTGAGCGAGCCTCGCCCCGAAAGCTTTCGCGGCTCGGGATGACAATTTGGTTTGCGCGGGTTTGTTCCGCTCGTTATGCCGCGGCCCGCGCCTAACGATCGAAGAGATTTTGCTCCTGATCGATATCAGCAATTTTCTTCACCAAGTCTCGCGTTCTCTTCGCCACGCAAGCTCGGTCGAAGCGAGCGCATCCCGACGCCGCGCGTTAACGGCAGCTGGGCTGACGAAAATTTCTTCGCCGGCGCAAAGTCGGACTGGATCGTGGTTTCATCGGTCGTCCCGGCGAAGGACAAGATTATTCGCCGGGCGACGAAGACGATCCCGATCCTTTCGTGAGCGCGAAATGCAACCTGGGAGTGGGAGTAGACTACCCGGCGCCGGCTTCGATTGGCGCGGATCGTCTGGACGAATGCCGCTGCAGTGGCGGGCCCTTTATGGCTGCCCGGCGGTGGTGGCTGCATTTCGGGACCGCGGTCACCTTTGACGTGGTCTCGGCGGAACGCTGCTACATTGGCGGAGTGATTGCGCCCGCTCGAAGCCGATGACGAATTATCTCTACAACCGCAATCGGCCTTGTTGCCGAAACTGACTTTCGGCCGAACCGCGGCGCGCCGTCGGCCGCTCGACCAAGGGGGCGATGACGGCCGGCGCGGTTTTCGGTTATCGTGGGTTGGTGAAGGAAATTCTTCAGCGTATTTCCGCGGAGGCATTTGGCCGGCAGCGGAGCACAGGTGATCGCGACCGGTGGCTACGCGCGCTTGATTGCCGCGCAATTGCCGGAGATTGAAGCCGTCCATCCCGATCTCACCCTCTGAAGGTTTACGGATCATCGGGACTTTGAATCGTTAGGCAAAAGGCGACGATGAATCCGACCGCGATCGGGATCGATTTTGGCGGCACGACCGTGAAGTTCGGGGTGGTGCAGGGCGGACGGATCATCGCGCGCATGCCTGCTCCGTGACCTCGCGACTATCCTGATCACGCGCTACTCTTTGAAAGCAATCCGAAAAACGATTGAAGAACTGCGCGAACACAATTCGGAAGTCGCGGCGGTCGGCGCAGGGTTGCCGGGGATGATCGACAGTGTAAATGGCCGGGTCTATCAACTCGAATGTGCCCGGCTGGGAAGACGTGCCGCTGACCGCACTGCTCGAGGAGTGGACCGGTTTGCCGGCAGCGATCGACAATGACGCCAATGCGATGGCCTACTGCGGAATGGCTTTTACGGAGCCGGCCATGGAGGGGTCAATGTCGTCTGCGTCACTCTCGGCACCGGCGTTGGAGGTGGACTGATCCTCGATGGCAAACTTTATCGCGGCAGCCAACTGGGGGCGGGCGAAATCGGACAGATGATGATCGATCCGGATGGACCAAAGGGGCAATACGGGAATGACGGCGCGCTCGAGAAATACGTCGGGGCATTTCCAGATCACAGAAAGAGCGCAGACGCTTTATCGCGATTCTGGCCTAACGAAAAGCCGGAAGGATTGCTCGCCCGAAGCCCTGCAAGCGGCGGCCGATGCCGGTGACGAGATTGCCCGGAAAGTTTGGGAGGAAGTGGGTTGCGCGATTGCCATCACGCTTTGCAACATCGTCTGGTTACTGAATCCCGATCGAATCGTTGTCGGCGGCGGAGTGGCCAATGCCGGTGAGTATGTTTTCGGTCCGATCCGGCGGGGTGATCACGGGGCAGACGATGAAGATTTTTCACGAAAGCCTGACGATCGTGCCGGCGAAGTTGGGCAACGACGCCGGGATCATCGGCGGCGCCGCGCTCGCGCTCGAGAAAAGGAAGGCGTCGTCAGCCTGATTTCGAGTCGGCGGCCGCGGTTTTTTCGGGGTTCCTTTGCCTGACGATGAGCTGATGTTCGAGCACTTGCTCGCCATCAAATTCAAAATAGCCGTCGAAATGCGCGCCCTGAATGAGGAACGGGAGCCAGTGGCGATCGTCCGCCCACATTCGCTCGTAGGGGATTTGGTCGAGCGCGACCCAGAAGGGAATGGCTTCGTCAGTCGCGCGCGGTTGTCCGAGGAAATCAAAGGCGACAAAAACGGCGCAATGCAAGCTGTAGCCGTCGCGAAACTGGAAATGCAGTTGGCCGCGTTCCACCGCCCCGAGCGGCATGATGTCGAGTTCTTCGAAGGTTTCCCGCAAGGCGGCGTCGAGCGCGGTTTCGCCGGGGTCGATCTTTCCGCCCGGTCCATTGATCTTGCCTGCACCAAATCCTCGCAGTTTATGGATGAGGAGAATCTTTTCCTCGCGCAGAATGAAGAGCAGAGTGGCACGTTGTGATGGTTGCCAGGTTGCCCAGTCGATCATGAGGTTGGATAACTCTGGGTGGTGCAGGATGATTGAATACAGGCAGGGAGAAGGTCAATGATGAGTAACGGGGGCAGGATTCTTCTGCTCCTCTTCCTAGGTTTGTTAGGCAAAGTTTTCGCCGCGGACGCGGTCGCTCCACAACCAAGGCGGAGGTCGAGGCGATGTATTCCCGGCGGCGCACGAGCTCAATGCCGGGAATCATGGAGATGCGCTCAGATTGCTCGACGAACTCGACCAGCGACAGCCAGATGTCGCCGCGGCCCAGAACCTCCGTGGCGTCGCGCTTGTCAGCGCGAATGGGTGAATTTGGGCCGGCGGAGAAAGCGTTGCAAAAGTCGCGCGAACTCGATCCCGACCTTTGGGAAGCGCGATTCAATCTCGCGGAAGTGCCTTTTCGCCAAAAACTGGCGTGAAGCGCGCGATCGATTTACCGCACTCGCAGATAAGCTTTCCGTCGCAGGCTGAAGGCGCGACCGGGGAGCTGATTCAATTCAAGATCCTGCTCACCTATCTGCTTCAGGATAAGGAGAAGAAGGCGGATGCAATCGCGGCACGGTTGAAAACATCTTCAATCAGCCCGGCTTATTACTATGGCGCAGGCCGCCCTGGCGCTACGGCAAAAAGACGAGACTGGCGCGAAGGTTAATTTTCGCGCAGCGGAGAAAGCGTATTCCGATCGACTCAATCGATTGTTCCTCGAATCTTTCTATGCAAATCGGCTGGTTAACGAAGCCGGAACAGGGGTTGCCTGCGACTCTCGAAGTGATTTCGGAAGCGGCCCGTGTGACCAGCGCGCAGACCGACTTTGAAAATGCAGAGCGCGCTTTCGCCGGGGAGAACTGGATCGAGCGCTCGGAGCTTTTGCACCGTCGATGCGACCGCGCCTAACCAGGCGGTTTCTTACAACCTGCGAGGGGGAAATCTTGCTCGAGCAGGAAAATTGGCAGAAGCAGAAACGGTTTTTCAAACGCGCTCGCCGCCGATCCACAGCTTTCAGGAGGCGCGGCTAAACCTGGGCCAGAATTCCATTTAAAGTAAGGAGATTATGGGACTGGCCCGCAAAGCAACTCGAATCTCTTCTCGGCGCGACCCGGGCGACGGTGAAGAACGCCTGCGTGAACAGCTGATTCGCTATCAATTCTTCTCACCCTCTTGCGCGAAGGACGGGAAGCGCGGCGCAAAAGGCGATGGACGATTTCTAAAACGACGGACGGAAAGCCCGGCGCTCTACTACGCGCAGGTGGCGGGCTTATGAGCATCGGCAATTCGCGCGCAGGGCAACGACTGATTGCGAACGCCAACAATACTCTTCTCGACCGAGATGAACCGCGATTTCGCAAAGTCGTTTGCCGATCTGGGCTGACCGAGGAAAAAGGCGGAAGCCGCGGCGACTCCACGCAACCGGGCCGGCATTGCCGTTGCGCCGAAGACGGCGGGCTCTCCATCCGCTGTTTCGGAGGGAAGGTCGCCTCGCCAAACCGAGGTTGAGTCGCGTCCCCGGCTCCAAGCCTGACACCGAATGGAGGATGTCGCGGGAGACCAAAGCCTTCAATTGAAACCCGATACCTGCCCCTCTGATTCATTGGAAACAAACGAGAGAGACGCCGAAGAAGTCGGCTCGAACTGAACGGCACCGAGCCGGGAGCGGCCGGAGGAGAGTAATCAGGCGGAGACGAATCGGAGCCGGCGAACCAAGTCGGTCGCAAGACTCCCCGGAGCAGCGGAGACAAAGACCAAGTCAGTCCCCTGTTAATCCAAAGCGGCTTCGCCCTCAGCCTATCACTGGGCGACTGTTCCGCAGCTGCGCCGACTCCAGCGGCCCACAGAACCGGCGACAAGGTGGTGCGCTTCGTTGGCTTTACCCGTTTCAGCATCGAGAGGAAGAATCGCCGAAATCGACGCCGCCAGCGGCCGGCAGAACTCACCGGCACCGACTGGCGACGCCTCGGTAAGTCGGGCGCTGTCAAAAACGAAATGGCTCTGTCAATTCCAACCTACGACATTTTGATGCGCAGCTGCGATGAAGACCTCGAATGCCCCAGGCATTTTTGTCCCCGATAGTAATTACGTTTAAATCGAACGAAGTACAAC
>ERZ1370068.9002-contig-7812_pt1 | contig 35458 bp, 48 predicted proteins | sample MGYA00561227_ERZ1370068 | MGnify/ENA primary metagenome ERZ1370068 (study PRJEB38410, sample SAMEA6850437) | metagenome | study: Metagenomic assessment of the ecological functions of the soil: analysis of the soil microbiota associated with the... | reverse complement strand
TGTATGTGCTATTGCTATTTTTTGGTAAGTCTACAGTACTGGCAATAGAGCCAGTTTGTGACTAAATTTTGTTTATTACTTCTTATTTAAAAATTCCAAGAGCCAAATTCATAAAGTTCCAATTGGTTCTTTGTCATTTGATTTGAATTTTAACAATTATCCTTGTCTCTGCTTGAAGTAGAGATTTTTTTTTTGTTAACATAAAGCAGTTTGGGTTTTTCGTTGAACTGCCTTGCAGTCGAGGCCATGATGCTCTGACTTTCTTATATATTTTAGGTTTTAGCCTCTCGAGCCTCTGAGCCTGAGCTCAAGGCTCGTGAATCATAGCTCGCTATTATTTATACCTTTGTTGAGTATTCTCCCTCTGCTTAAACATGGACTCATCTCCGCTCTCACTTCTTTTATCACCCGCTGGCTATAATTCATTCTCATCTTCCTGAGATAGTTGCCAGCCATTTCACATCCTGAACATAGCATTTTGATAACGTTTCACAATAAGAATTCACCTGTTTGATCAGGGGTTATGCTTCTGATACGATTTTGGAGGCGCAAAGATAAGGGAGATATACAGCGTAAAAAGAAAAGAAAATAGCTCGATTTCTTACTTTTATCATAAAAATGAGTTGATTTTTCATCGAGTTACCTGGTCGCCATCCGGATCCATCAGGAAGTGGGCCTTCTCGAGAGGTACGCTTCGTCATTTGCAGGTGTGCAGATCTTGCAATTGGTGCACTCCAATTGCGGTCAGCGACGGCGTCTCCTGCGTACCAGATGTTTGTGGTGTCCGATTTTCGGGGTCACGATGCGGAAAGCACCATAGATTTGTTCCCATTCGGGAACCCAAATGAAAGCCGGGTTAGTTGGTGCTCGTCAACCAGGATCGGGGACATGTCCCCGACTGTACCAAAATTCCTGAACTTTTACGCTTGTCCACTAACGCCTGAAATTTCTTTCATGACTGATAGCATCATCCTGACTATGCCCTCTTCTCCACCATCATTTACTGATGAAATTTCCCGCTTTAATTCTCCTAAAAGTTTCATAGTACAAAGTAAATCGGTTTTAATAATTAATTTATTAAATCTTAAAAATGATAAATGAAATTTCCATTCAGGAACGTTTTCTATAACACACACCAATCATTATAACTATGGCAAAACCTAAAATTGTCAAAAAAAGTTAAATATATTAACATCAGCTGCCAAGCCTTTTAAAACAACTGATCTTGATCACCTCAATGTACAAAAAGTCAAATCTGCAAAACCTGCGCCCAGCCAGGCATGCTTATCAATAGAGGTGGTATATAAAACCAAAGCATCACTGTTGTGATAAAAATGAAATGCCAGCAATAGTCATTGCTGGTTGTGCTAGCATGCTAGGTTGATAGGGCAAAACTGAGTTCAAAAAGACTATGAACAAACAAATTGCAGCAAAAATAGATAGGTCAGAAAATCGGAGGAAAACGATCTGTGAAATGCTTGCCATTTTCAGATCGAAACCAATAGCCCGGAATTAATTAAACAAGATATGATAGAGTTTTCTTTTATAAAAATAGCATTGATCTGTCTCAATATCCTGACCTTTTCCCTTACAGTAATATTACCCAGTTTCAGTCAACACAGGTTATCACACCAGGATCCTGGCACCATAAAGAACTTGTAATTCACTCAAACAGATTGAACTGAAATGAAGGAACAAACCTCAATGTTTGTTTCAGGACTAAACCCCTGAATTCATTGGTTCACTTCACTATTATACCTGATGCAAAGTAAAGATGCTTGCAGATAAGCAGCTCCTCCCAACCCAGCTACCCTGCTTGATCGACAGCCATGTATTTTGCCTCGTCCTCTTTCACAAGATCCTCTCAAACGCGGCAGGTATTTCCAGGATAAGATCGCGTTTGTCGTTGGTTCATTTGCTTCATCGCGCTGTTATAAGAATTGGTGTCATGTTAAATAAAATAACCTGACGCGGTGGACTTTGTCAATACAAGTTTCCCTCTGAATAAACGCGGAATGGTCATGATCAACAATCACATAAGTTTGATATTTTTTTTACTTCATAATCCGTAAGCCCATGGTAAACTTTAACAAACTGATGACTGGCAAGATGAAAATTATCCGGAGGATGCCGCGATCAAACAGATTTACCGAATTTTTTGTGGTAAAAATTTCAGCGCGTTCTCTGCCAGCCTGATCGCCCCATCTGCTGCAAAGCGGGAGGATAGCAATTACAAATGGGTTGATCGTTTACAGGAATTTGCAGTGGAACGAGTCCTGACAAGTCGCGACAAACCGTCGGGCGAACGTTTCATCGGAGAACCGGACGATGGCGCCCATAAAAATATGCTTTCGCTAACGAATTTTAAAACTCTTGATCGCAGCGACTTAAAGAAACCATCATGCCGGCAAGGATCACGTTTTCTCCCAGATCGTTCCATCCGGTCCTTTTATCATCACTGATTTTAAAAATTGTATAATACCATTCGTTTCGGAACTACGGATGATCTGCAATGGCAGTTAAGTATTTTTCCACCGGGAACATGAAACCGCTTAACATAACAGTGGGAAGAAAAAAGAGCCACCGAAAGAAATAAATATAGCTACCTGTTTCATATGTGATTCATACACCTGAATGATCAGCTAACTCAAACAAAGGGTAATTCAAAATGCTTTCGCCAGCAGAAGCAACGTAGATCATTACCAGGAATCGCTCCAATACGAATACGCTTAATGTAACAAATGTTGCACATTTATTGTGAGCTATCATGGAATTTTTGGTAATAATAACCATCGAACGTCATAGAGAAACAAGCATTATCTACAAAGTTTATCATTTCTTTTTCTTATCGTTGTTGCATGGTCATCATGGTACAAACCAGTACAGAACTATACCTGGAAGAAAATGAAACTTTTATTCCGGGTTATACAGCATTTTCGTTTCCGTATCAATGGTGGCAAAGCCTGGTCACAGGATCCTTTTGATAATCCATGATAACAGTGCGAAGCGCCATACCTGGGTCAGTGTGTTTGCCGATTGTAATTTATTTATCTATGATTCACTGCATTGCGCCTTGTTAAGATGTTGCAGGAACTCCATTGAAAATGAGGAGGTAAAACAACTGCTAGTTTGACCTTTCCTTGTTTGAAAACCTTTTCAACCTCCTGGTAAGAGACCGTTTTTTGCAAGAAGGTAAACATCAAAATAATTATTGTGTCTATCTGCGCGCAGTTGAAGATGTAGCAGCAGCATCCTCTTGATTGATCCAGGACGGTAATGCCAGAGTTTTTACTTCATTTGTCAATGAAACAAAGACATGATGATCAGTAACTGGCATGCCCAGCAAATGAACATCGTTCGTTTGCTCACGAAACATGATGGAAACTTTTTTCTTTTTTACAAAATGAGAAATTGTTTCACTGTTTTCATTTTGATGTTGCCGTGCAGGTGCTCGACAAACCAGCGGGTGTTGATGTTATACTGCAGATCGTCACCAAAACGATTTCAAGATCCGGTTCTTCATAAACGATAAATAAATAGGTTAATAACGAAAACATTATTTTGCACTTGCGTAAAGAGCCTCGCCAAAGGTCAAATTTGGCCACCCTCATATCATTGGATTTGACATAATGGTAAAGACCTGGACGACTAAGTTTTTATGTCGGTGACCAGGTGCCAATGTCCTCCCGGCTGATCTGGATGAAGAGATACAAACCACGCCATGATCATTAAATCAATCAAACGGTATCGATCCTCCAAAGTAAACAGACCAAAAATGATGTTGACGCTCCAATTTTCGATCCACACTGGAAAAGCAATGACCACAACATCGATCAGGTTCGATAAAGAAAATATTTGCCTTAATACATATTTATCATTATTCAGCCTTTGTTGCTTTTTGAAGAGTTTCAAAAAACTTCATCCATTGATCGTGCCGTATGCTTTTCAATTGCAGCTGATGCGCCCAAACAATTTCCATCTACCATGATAGAGACACGATTACAGCTATCGTTTCATCCATATACAAAGAAGCAAAACAGTGAATTCTGCTGTGGTGCTGCTGGTGTGATCATTGTCCGGCTTCTTGTCGCGCCAGGCTCATCACCCGTGGGTTCATCTAAAAACAATTCGGTGGTTCAGCGGTAAAATGAGCAAACCGAAAAGGCGAGTTTCTGGTCGCCAACCCAGCGCCGGGCAATTTTTTTATCAGTTTGTTCTGGGCTTCATTTTCCATGTGAAGCTGGTTGAGAATATTTGCTGTTTTTCTGCAATAATTTTTATCCGGCCGCGCAATTATAAATTCTGCATTGTAAAACCGGGATATTCTCCTTTATCAACGTCGGGTCTTCAGCACTGAAACTTTTTAGACTCAGCGTAACTCAATATTTTGATCTTTTTCATTTTCCTTGTACACATCGAATCAATAAACGCCATTTCCCAAAGTCAGGTAGTGATAATCCGGGCTTTCAAACAGTGCATAGCTGTGGTTTTAATGTTTCATGAACTGAGAAACTCATGTACCCTCCTCTGCTTACTTTTAGAAAAGGAATTGTGATCTACAGCAGTGTAAACTACCAAAGTGTTTGTCTTAGAATTGATTCTGCGCCATAGCACGATGCCCTCTGTCCCTGAAGGGATATTTTTGAATATTTTCTTTAGTACTTAAATTCATCTCCAGTAAAATTTCTCATTTTGTTTTAAGACTTCCTGTAGTTTGGGCATCAGAGCTACTAAACAATCTTCTTGTATTATCAGGTCTGGTTTTTTTAAGAACCCAGGCCCGTTTGTCTTTAAATAGTTCAGATCACCCTCTTTAGTATGTCTGATTTCATCACCGCGCGATGATATATGCTCAATCGTGCGATAGGCATCTCTCAGTTTCGACTGGGAAAGTTCTTTGAAGATCGTTCAGCAACAGTTGATGCTTGACGCGCTGCGATGATCGTTTTGCCCGTCAATGACGCTACCGCTGGTGCATGGAGGAAAATTTTTTCCCGAGTTGCACAGCTGTAATCTGATCGCAGCACTTCATCGATCCGGCGGCGGAAACAAGAATGGTAATGCGTCTTGCTGTTTGATAGCTTGAGCATTTCCAAAAATTCTTTCTTAGATAAGCTGCGTCAACACCGTGTTGGTAATCAAAACCGAAGGTGATGGATCAGTGCACAGCAGCTAAGTTTGTTTTTTATCCTCCTGATAACTTTCCCAAATTTCGCTTCCTTAAGGTTCTTCGCCAACATCAAACCATCAAACGTCGCAACACCGCCATCTGCGCGTGCAAAGTAGTAAGAAACAGTGAGGTCTTACCTGCCATCGGGACCGATGGACATCGCAACAAACTCTTGCCATTGAAACTGATCCCCGAGAGTCAGGCCCTTTTTCTTCCATAAAAGCTTAATGACATCAAACATAAATATAACGCCCCATCCTGAAGGGAGCCACAATCACGTTCTTATTGTCAGAGCTATCATGAAAATATATCATTCTTTATTAGGGGCAAATTTTATTTCAATTAAGACATTCTACATTCTTCACTCTTCACTTTTAATTTTAATCGTATAAACAAGATTTGCTCTTTTCATCTTTGTTTGAATTGTCTCTGTGTGACTCTGCCATCCAGAACCAGGCAAAGCTCCGGAAATCTTCGATAGTTCTTGCACCGCTATCACGAATACTGCTACCACCTCCCCTATCCCAATTTTCAGTTTGTGGCAGCTGGATCTTCGGTCACATAAGCCCAACTATGTTGAGTAGAGAACCAGTGAGACACTTTAAAGAAGCAAGGGTTTCTGTTTGAAGTGACTCCCTACCTGCAGGAGCATTTTAGATCACTGTGTCCTTACTGGGCTTATAAGATTTGTTTGCTTCGACTTGTCTCAAGTAATTTCTGCTTTTTTCTGAGCGGTATTTCAATTGTGCCTACTTTTGGGCAACATTATTCCCTTTGAAACACTTCTACTTTGCTGCTGCGTAACATTCATTATAAGCTTCTTCTACCTAGCTTCAATTCTGAAAGTTTATATCGCTCAAGCTTTCGTTTTTGTTGCCGTGCATTCTTCTTTTAAAAGATTTTTCTGACCCTTGCCCAGCTTCGTCGCAGTGGTGAGACTGAGGCCTGAAGTTGCGCTTGCATGAACTTTTTTAATTGGTCCTCTAACATTTTTATCTGGGGGAGTAGCGTCGTCAGAAGTTTTTTGATTTAGCGCTTCTATGCTGGCCCGTACCTGGGCTGCTTTAGTAAACTAAGATCGGGCTGGATCAGGACAAGACTCTACTACACTGTCTTTGCAATTGTTAGATCCTTTCATCGATATCCAGGGAAAGAATCTTCCGAAGCAGAAGCGGGAGACAAATCACTTCGTTCTGCTTCAAATGCACCCGCATGGCGTCAAAATTTATTTTGATCACGATTGCACGCCAGTTAAAAACTATGATCGACAAAGCACAGTTATAGTTCTTGCATTCATAAAAAAAATTTATTGTTTCGTCCCAATGTAGTTTGATAATTTATCTGTGCCTGTAGTAATTCAGAGTATTCTGGTGGATGATCAAAGCGATCGCCTGGCCGCGGTCCCTCCAGATTTTTAGGACACGCAGGTAATCATCTGGGTAATCGATCCCATTTTCCAATTGTGCTAGCAGTGAAGCTTTTTCACTCAGCTCTCAGGTTCTCGCGGTCGATCTTCATCCCTGCCTTCGATCTGTGTTGTATATATATATTTTTCGATTTCTGATCGCTGTCTTTTTTAATGTCGTGTTAGTGTGTTCAGAATGAAAAAAGCTTCTTTTATGCACATCGAACTGCATTTCTTTTGCTTGATCTTCCGTTTGTTCCTTCTCCTTTTTCGTCGTAGCGCAACCCGCCGAATGGCTAAAGTAAATCTTATTCCACCCGTGTAAACCAGACCGGATTCATTTTGCAAAAGTCAAGTACACCGGTTTACCTGTATCCTCCCTCGTGCGGAACACACTGACCTTAGTGCAAATTTTTTTGTCGTGATCAGAATCTTGAGTTATGATGAAGTACCAGGTTTGATTGATCGTTATAAAGCTTAATTCAGGTCAAATGCGAGACCCCAGGAATCAGCAGAGTGCACAGTCAGCTACGGGTCTTTCGAAAAACAATCGTTTCCTCATTCAGTGGGTTGGATTTAAAAACAGAAAGCAAGTGTTTGACCAATCCCCTTCCTCGACTCTTTGGGTTCAACGGTCCGTTGGTCATTGTGCAACAACGTGCGCTTTTAATTCATTCCCAAGCCCGACTTGCGGCCGCCACCAGCTTTTAACTCCGTACTTCCACTTTAATACCACTCGAAATATCCCGTTTTGTCAGATCTGCTCGGGTTTGACTCTTCATCGCGGGTAGTAAAACACCGGCAGATAGAACCTGAGTCGACGCGGTCCTCCAGCTGATAAAGTTCCCCACTTCTGCTCATGTTGCTGAACGTCTGTCATCCCAACTGAGCTCGCCACTTTTGTTGCCTGATCTACGCTTCGCCGTCAGCAAAACAGAGTTGATCCAGATCGGCCAAAACTTTTATACTGATCTTTATCCGTGTGCGCTCGATATCAACGCCGCCAAGAGAAATAGTCGAACCCGGTTACATCTGGACTGATAGGTCGCCCTCGTCCGCTCACGCCAAACCGGGGCAAAATAACCTTTCCCAAGATTTTCGATTGTGGATGCTCGCCGTTTGTTTTACCAGCTCTTTCTTTGCGCGACCGCGCAGTTCCTTTTGAGTGTAAAGGTCGTAAAGTCTCGGGAAGCGAAGCCGATTCGACAGTTTGAGCTGGAAACCAGGTTCGAAACACCATCAGTGGTAAAGAGCCAGTCTTTTGCATGGTCAAATTATATTTTGATTGCATCTAATAATAAATGACGACCCCTGCCCTTTCGTTGCCCCAGTATTTTACTTCCCAACATTGCTTCGTCTATGCTTGTGCAACCAGGCTGAAACATAGGCCCTGGCGACATGCAATAGGAAAACACAGAGCGAAATAACATTAACAACAACTGGCAATGGGTTGGCACAGGTTTACACAGATCCCCTTTCATTTACCTCCGCTCTGCACTGTCATCACTGGTCATGAATTTTTTTACCGGGGCTTCTTGCCACCTATCATCATTTTCTTTAGATGAGTTTCTGGTTGCCGATTCACTTCATTTAAAACACAAAAATGGGTAGATAGGGAGCTTTGCCAGACTTGCGTCTATGCATGTACTTGCAGACAACAATCTTAGTTTTACTGAACAAAGTTGACTCATCCGTTCATCAGAGTATCCTCTTCACCAGCCGGGGAAAAATGCTGAGTATAGATTCTAGAATATTTATTTTTCAAACAGCCATTTTCCCCGTTTCTGAAATAGTAAATGGAGACATGTCATGACGGCCTTATTGATGCCCAGTTTCACAAAAGTCGGCTATGACCCGGGACCTCTGCCTCTGCCATGCCCTCTTTTAAAAGATCTTTGAAGCAGCAGCTAAAATTCTTCTCCTCATTCTGTAAACTGCCTTTTAATATTAACCATATGTGATTTACACTCAAATGAAGGTAACAAAGTAGATAAAAAACAAACATGGCAAATAATATTTTTTATAAGAGCCCCTGGCAGTCGCATCTTTTATCTCTTCTCTGGATACATGATACTTATTATCCATGATTCATATCTTTTTTCCCCAAGGTTTGCTTTTGCGGAGGTAAATGATTTCTTGCGTTAAACGCGAATTAAGTGGTCGCTACCTCTAATGTTTCAACTCTGTTTATCTACAAAAATCAATTTCCCGTGGAGTCAGTGTTTATATCGCTGGCTTTTGCATTTTCAGAGGCTTCGCTTTTCATTCTCTTGCTCCCGCAAGCGCTATTGTAATTCCAGGTTGCTCAATTGTCCATCGTAAAACTAATTGAGCTAAAGTAGCTTTTTGTCATTGGCCAATGGCCTCAAAGCATCTGAAGCATTTTATTTACTCTTTCTATATTTTCCGAAGAAAAATATGTAAGCCCCTGCCTGTGATCCCCTTCACTAAAAATATGCCCAGGCTTTATTTTACCAGTTAATAATCCTCTTTGCAGAGGACTATAAGGATGATCGATTTTCTATTTTCGATGCACCAGGGTACTAAATCCTTTCAATATCACGAAGGATCATGCTGTAAGAACCTGTCGCTCGATGCAAGGCTCAATGTTTCTTCCTGGCTTTTTCATTTGTGAAGCCGAATAATTACACATACGCCTGCTTCTCTTATCTTTCCTCTTCTTTCAATTTTATCATGGCTTCCATGGTTTCGGAAACCGGCGTAGTAGAGTCAGCCAGTGAGCCTGGTACAGGTCAATATAATCTGTTTTTAGTCTTCTCAAAGAGCTTTCACACTCTTCCATTATATTTTTGCCGACGACAATTTTATACAAGTCAATATCAGTTCCATCCATCGATTGACTACTAAACCAGAACTCTCCCTCCTTGCTGATCCCAACGCCAATCCGTACCTGGTCAGGATGTGCTAGCCGCATCTCGTGGTATTTGTTGTAACAAGCTTCAGCAGCTACTTTCTCTTCACTTAACCCCTCGTCCATAAAGCAGAGGCGCTGTGTCACTAGAGGTTATTCCATGTTCGTATGCAGCACAGCAATAACTCGAACTCGACTCACGCCTGTCGTTTCCACCCCATCTCCAGCCTCCAATGGCCCAGGCACCAAAAGTGATCACTGAAGCATTTTAAGTCAGTCTCGCCTAAATTCCGATAGTTCATCTGCAAACATTAGCTTTTATATTTCTTCTGGATTATTTTTCCCCTGCCATTTCCATTATCACACTCCATTCTTTATCTGTAACCGGCTTGGGAACAGATAATCTGCCGATCGAACAAGTGCCATGTCCTTTAATCTTTTTCTTTTTATCGCATCAAGCGAAACAGGTTTTTAATTTCTTATAAGGCTTCAGATCAACAACCCACCCACGCTGCTTCATCTTTGTTGGATCCTGGTAAGCCTCTTTGGCCACCTCGGCAATTCCAACTATCTCCTAATCCCACATTACTATGGTAAAATAAAACTTCATCACCTTTTTTCATTGCCTTCAAATGATTGCGTGCTGCGTAATTGCGCACACACCTGTCCAGTTAGTTTGTTTGTCTTTCGAGTTGTTCCCAACTGTAAGCATCAGGTTCCGATTTTACAAGCCAGTAAGACATATTTGAGATTTGAAATTCTGAGAGATTTTTTGCATATCAAATCTAAGAATTTAAAATCCAAAGTCCTGCATCCATTCGTGATCTGTATTCGTTGTATGCATTCACAACCCACCCTTGAAAACAATTCAAATTAAAAACAAAAACTTAAAAATCATTTTATGAAACAGTTTAGATCATTGTTCACGTTATTCATTGCCGTGCTATTGTGCAATCTTTCCCTTTGGCCAGGGAAAAATGACAGCCGGAGATCCTGTTACCGTTGGAGGCGCCCCTATGTATTCGTCAAAGAATATCATTGAAAATGCAATGAATTTCAAAGATCACACAACTTTTTTAGTTGCTGCGGTAAAAGCTGCGGGCCTGGTTGAAACCCTTGAGGGCTCGGGTCCTTTCACAGTATTTGCTCCAACAAATGAAGCCTCGATATGCTGCCGAAAGGAACAGGTCGATAACTTGCTGAAACCCGAAAATAAAGCAACACTCACAAAAATTCTCACTTACCATGTAGTAGCAGGCAACTGGATAGTAAGGCTCTTGGTGAAAAATAAAAGCAGGAAATGGCACAGCCGAATTAACAACGGTTTCAGGTGGAAAATTGTGGAGCAAGCATGAAGGGGAATAAAATTGTTTTGAAAGATGAAATGGGTGGATGGGCAACCATTACGGTCAAAAATGTTTATCAAAGCAATGGAGTTATTCATGTCATTGATCATGTTGTAGATGCCGAAATAAAACCGATCGATCACCAGGGCGATTTGAAAAGATCGCCTTTTATTGTTCTTTAGACATCAAATCCAAAATGATAGGGGTATCGCAGATGTGAAAGGACCATTTAAACTCATTTACATATTTCGTATGTGCAGGGCAACCAGCCTGAGTGCTTCCGGTCTGTCGTAAGGCGGACTTTTGGAGGCCGGCTTTTTATTTGTAACTTTTACATCTTAACCATTTAAAGCGGTAGCTGGTGAAGAAAATAGTAAAAAAACATCCATTAGCTATTCGATGGTATCATTGGATCAATTTCCCGGTGCTTGGGGTCATGATATGGAGCGGTCTTCTTGTATACTGGGCAAGAATGATGTTTACAAAGTAGGCTTTGGCGATAAAAACTCTTATCAAATTTTCCCTCAATCTTTTTACCGAGGCTTTTCATAATATCCGTTTCGATTAGCCGCGAAGGCATGGCGTATCATTTTGTCTTTATGTGGCTTCTTCTTCTGAATGGCATTTTATACGTGTTGTATACTATTTTTTCAGGTGAATGAAATATTTATCGCCCGAAAGGCAATCATGGAAGGAGGCGTGGCTGGTTTTGTTACATGATCTTCACATACGAAAAACAAAACCCCCACAGGGAAAAATATAATGCAAAGCAGCAGTGAATAGCCTAGTACAGCCATCATCGTCATGGGCATCGGTTCTATTCCTTACGGGACTTGCCATTATTTATAAACCTGTTCAGCTTGGCTGGCTTACCGCGATCTTTGGAGGATATAAAATGTCGAGGATCATTCATTTCGCGCTGACCATTGGTTATGCATTATTTTTTGTGATACATATTGTACAAGTAATTATTGCAGTGCTGGAATAATTTTAGAGCCATGGTAACCGGCTTTGAAGTCAGTCAAATTCGCAGGAAGATCTAGGTGTTACAGCCCGAACCTTTGCCGATGCCGGTTGAACCTGGAAATATCTGATGAGCTGGGAGGCTATTACAACAGAAGAAATTATTACAATAGAAGAAAAACCGAAGATGAAGAAATTCACGAATAAAAATTCAGCGACATGTCAAATTTTATGAGCAACCTTTTAGAAGTAATAAAAAACTGACGGTAGATGAACTGATCGTCAGGAAGACCATCATTTCTTTCTTTCTTTTCCTGTTTCTCTTTTGGCGGATGCATTTGGCGCTGGAAATGGCTGCGCCGGCAACCGCTGGACAGTGATATTAGCGGAGGTATTCACCAACCTCTCCGGGATGTGCTAAATACGAATGAACTTATATTCAATAAAATATTTTCAAAAGATCACCTCACAAAAACGTATCCTGTTTCTCAAGCTCTAAAGAGAGTAAGATTCAATGGAAATGTTGGGGCTGGGCAATGATTTTGATGCAGCCTCATGGAAATTGTATGTGATCAAAAAAATGGAGATACGCTGGCGCTAACGCTTGATGATATCAAAAAACTTCCGAAGGTTGACATCACTTTTAATTTTAAATGCATTGAAGGATGGAACCAGATAACCCATTGGGGTGGCGTAAGGTTTTCCGATTTCTTAAAAGCTCACGGGCTTAGTGACGAATCGCAAATGAAATATGTTGGGCCTGGTTACACCCGATGAAGCATATTATGTAGGTATCGATATGCCGAGCATTTTGCATCCTCAAACCATCTTGTGTTATGAATTGAATAATCAACCATTGCCGATGAAAGAGGGATACCACGTTGCGGTTAATTATCCCCGTTAAATACGGTATCAAACACCTCAAGCGTATCGGCACTTCTATACTTCTCAAATAACCGTCCACCGGATTATTGGGGCCGAAAGAGGTTATGACTATTATGCAGGATTAATGAAAGAACAGAACCACGATTTTTATGATTTGAATGGATTTATAGGAAATGTAGTCACCACACTATTTTTAATACATGCCGGAAATTGTGTTTAGTTAAATTCGATTTTATTGATACGATCTCGTTTCTGACTCCAATTTCCTTTCAATCCTTCTTAATCCAATTGACCGTGGTTCTTTTTATATTTCGTACCTATGTAATCAACGAAATCGGGTTCTATCCCTTGCTGCCTTATCAGCATTTGCATTCTGCGCCCGGTGATGAATGGAGTGATAATTCAATTGCAACGCGATGTCGATCAGCCCTGCCTTCCATCTCCTCCATCATAACCTCGGTAAATTCTGCTTCTTCAAATATCTCCTCCTCAGTTTTGCTTTGTAAATAGTTTATCCATGTTTGGAGGCTTTCATTCCATCTCTCTTCTAATTTTTCAAAAGGATAAACAGGATCCCACCAACTCATTTCCAGGTTTTTCATTTTGTGTTATTCTTGCCATCCATTTGTTTGGGAGCTGACCAGGTGACTGAAATACTTAACACAGCCTGCCTTGTCTGTCAATTCATTTATTTTTTTAAGCATGTTTTTGTCCATGCTGTCGTTGAAAAAGAAATGTTTCAATAAGGTATTCTTTCATTGACATACGCCTAGTTTGATCTGCGACCCTTGTAAGTTGTACCTGGCAGCACATTTCCATTCCCTTTTTCTTTTATGTACGTATCGGTATACCTCGCTTCGCCGGTAACATATGCGCCATCCTTTATTTTTGTCGTCTTTGTTTTCGCAACGATCAAAGCCATGTTATCAAAGATCCTGACCTGGACTTCTTCCAAAGTCAAACCCCGGCTATAATAGTTTTATCATAGCCGTGCGCCCAGGACTGCATGTGTTCACCCTACCGAGAAGCTTACCATTTGTCCCGATAAAAGAAAATTGAAGAGTGAATGATCTTATCTATGTTCAACTGTATCATTGTTGAAAGTTTTTAATGAACTGGCGATTTATCGAAACCAGGAGCGTTTCATCGTTATTTGGTGATTGCTGGGCATAATTTGTAATAACAGTTCCGGATATAAATGATCAATAACGGTAAATGTTTCATAAATGTCCTTTTTATGGAAAGCGAAATTAACTCGCCCGATAGAAAGGGAAGCCTTAGAAAACTTGCTTTTAAATAAGCTGTTTTCGCTGCACCGTAGGATTTATTCTGAAACGGTGCCGGTAAGCAGTAGCAAAAATGCTCTGGACTATTAAGCCGCAGGCATAGGTAATATCTGCAATGGATTGATCAGTTGTTGCTAAGCAACACCTTTGCATGATTCAATCGCACCTCGGTAAGGTACTGGTGCGGAGAAATATTCATGATGGTTTTGAAAATGCGACTAAAATGAAAAGAGCTTACCAGGCAGTGCTTTGCCAGTTGTTGCAATGAGATATTCTGACTAAAATTTTCAAAATGTAGTTCCTCGCGGTCTCCACAGTGCCAAGATGTGAAATTGTTTCAAAGAATCAGCGACAGTGGGAATAGGATCTCGAACTTGTCAAAATATTGATCACCCTTTCAAGAAGGTCCATCACCATCTCGTCAATTTGTAAACCGGTGGCATTTCTTTTTCAAGTTTTCCAGATACTATTGTGGAGAGTAATCCAATTCGGTTTGATTGCAACAAGCAGGGAATGTATATCGTTATTTTTCAGGAACCATGCAGCCTGTTTGTATTGTTCTTTTATTTCTTTAAAAATCAGTTGTAAACTCAAACACAGTCGTAATATCGGGTTGTCCGTCAATATGAGCCAGCAACATGTTCATAACCGGGTTTTGAAATAAGGATCCTGCCGGCATGCACCTCATCCCTTTCTGCGGAACGGTTTGATATTCAAAAAAACCTTTGCGAATGAAACTGAGACAAAGACTGTTATTGTACTCAACATCTGACACTGAACAAAATATCACAAATGACATTTGAAGTCGGTGACAGTATAGCAAATTCTGACCTGTGCAATATGTGAACATCTGCCAGCATCTCGCAAAGTTAATGAGAGCTTAAAATACGGGTGCAATTTTTGCTTAATTTTTGTAAAAATATCAACCTTAAAAACAAGCATATGATGAGTCCAGAAACACGAAAACATGCGGGTATATTAATTGTGATCATTCCAACAGTTGTTTATGGCGGTGTAAGCATTCTTGGCTTCCTGATCCATGATCCTGCTTACATGCAGAATCCGCTTCGGCAAAATCTCTTCAGAGCAGGTCACGCACACGCAGGTGTATTGCTGATCCCTTTCACTGGTTTCTTATTTATATGTAGACGATGCAACTCTGTCGCCGCTTATGGAAGAGTATTGTAAAATCTTGCATCCCTGCGGCTGCAATTTTTGCCGGCGGCTTTTTTCTTTCTGTTTTAAATGCTGATGCTATGAAACCCAATGGTCTTATCAATCTTGCCTATGTTGGTGTTGCATAGTTAGTTACAGGTTTGTTAACACTTGGAATAGGACTGATCCGGAAGAAAAAGATGAATGGAAACATAGCAAAGATTTCTGAAGAAGTTCTTTTTAATGATTGAAGTTACTTGCAGCATAAACAGAAATAGTTATGAAGCAGAATTGGAAAGTTATTGTTGCATTTGCGGTTATTTACCTTGTCTGGGGCACCACCTACCTGGCTATAATCTTCTGCCATTAAAGACATACCCCTCTCTTAATGTCGGCTATGCGATTTCTTTTGGCGGGCATCGTTCTATATATTTTTGTCTTGCAAAGAATGAACAGCATCCCGATTATACCTCATTCCTGAAGATCATGTTTCGCGGAATACTAATGCTGGTAGAGGAACTGTATCGGTAGCCTGGGCTGAGCAATATTTGCCAAGCAGCACGACTGCCATCATTGTTACTTCCTGTTCCATTTGGTTCATATTGCTGGACAGGAAAATGGTCTTTATTATTTTCAAAATAAAATTATGATCATTGATTGACTCATTGGTTTTATCGGGGGTAGCATTGATTGACAAACTTTAATCATACCGGATCTTTGGATCCAACGCATGCTGTTAACAAGAACAATTGCCATTCTTGTACTCATTGCCGGCGGCGTTGCATGGACCAGTGGTTCTCCTGATTTCAAAGTACAAGCCAACAGGGGCATTCTCTGCTAATGATCACGCTTTATCCAATTAATAGTTTCCGGTTTCTTTTGTTTGTTCATAAGCATTTTCAGCGGTGAATCGGAGCATTTTTATTTTCCACAGGTACATAGGGTGCCTGGCTCGGATTTCTCTACCTCGCTGTATTTGCGGCTCCATCCTCACTTATATCTGCTATCTATGGCTGCTGAAAGTCAGACCCGCGGCGCAGGTAAGTTCCTACGTGTATGTAAACCCGGTCGTGGCAATATTATTGGGTGCTGTTATAGGGAAAGAGCCGATCACCGTCTTGCACCTGGTTTCCGCTTGGGATCATTTTATGTGGAGTATTATTGATCAATCTTGCCGAAATACAAAATGCCAGGCCCAAAAATAAAATTGAAATATGAAGAAATATTGCACCTGATATTTTCCGTAAGCGTTTACTTATTGAAGGGTATTACAATATTGTTGTCACTGAAGAGACCATAAAAAGTTCTTTTCTACATCACCACCAACCTGTCTCTTCGAACATATGGCGCTCCTATTGTTCATGCAACGAGCGACATTGGCAAAGAGATCAACCAGGGATATGATGCATTGTTCCTTTAATTGATTCAGGTATCTTATATCGGGGTATGGGTGAACAAAAAAGATTTTTATCAATGATCATTTACACCTGTAAAGATTTTGACGAAAATGAAGCGCTCAGACGGACCAGACTTTTTTCCAGATCAACCAGGGCTGAACATAAAACATTTTTAAAAATGATAGTTAGAATCATGGCATGGCCGAACGAAACAACGCGATGCCGAAACATATCGTCAATTCGTGATCGAAACAGGTGTCAGGGATTACACTTCTACCGCGGAGAATCTCGGTGCGCGAGATCTGGCAGCGGCAAGAAGGAGACATCACTCATATATGGACTGTGTCGTGGTGGAAGGATATTGAAAGCATCAGGCGCATTCGCAGGCGATGAAATTGAAAGGGCTAAACATTACGCTGACGGATAAAAAATATCTGTTGGAATTCGAGCCAACGGTAGGGCACATTATGAGGCATTTGATTTTGCCCCACGTACCCTCCGTCCGTGCTCGGCCCGGGCGGGCCCCGAAGGGGAACATTGACCTCTACTTTGCAAACCCAGGTACCTTTTCTTTATGGATGGGGAGGTGCGCAAACAATCTTTAATACCAATGGCTGCCCTCGCTCCTATTTGTCTGAATGGCCATGGAATGGAAAGAAGAATGATCAACAAAGCGAGAAGATAAAAAACCAATGTGCGCCGGTGCTTTGATCTATCATTGATGGCTTTTTTGCCCTGGGCCTTTCCAATATGAAGAAGAATTATCGCGATAAGCATCCCGGTGAGATGTTCGATCGCAAAAAACCTGGCGTAAGGATCTTTCATGGCTGCGCTCATTCCCATTGATTGAATGAGCTTATATCCCTCGGACCGAAAATACCATAAGTACAAGACCGACCAGAAACATCAGATCGGCAAAACCGGTAAGCATAGATCCCGTTCTTGCGTCGCCACGGGTAAAAAGACGATTGCCGGCAGTAAGACTGTTGAAAATAGCGATAAGCAGCAAAAGCAACACAACCCAACGAATTAACACTAAGTGAAGATGCAGCAGGAAGGAATACAAGTCGGGATTCATATAGTTTTGTTTAGGATGGTCAAAATTAGGGAAAATGGTGAAAGGGCAATTGTCAATTGTGAATGGTGAGTGGTAAGTCGTCAATCGTGAGACGTGAATCGTGAGAAATTCTTCACGACCGATAGCTATCAGGTGACGATTGACGATTCACGATCAGCTGCATAGAATTACCGAACGTACAAGTGAGTGACAGCAACAGGTGCAATAGAACTGCTACTTGTATCAAGAATAGAATGTCTGACGACATTCAAATGAATAGAAATGGACTACAGAATCTCAAACCGACGATTCAGATCATTCAACCCAATCCGCGATAAATACGTTTGTATCATGGCCTCCGCCATTATTACGGTTGCTGCAGAAAACGATCTTTTTGCCATCGGGTGAGAACATCGGGAATGCATCGAATGTGTTGCTGTGAGTGAGCTGAGTCAGTCCTGTGCCATCCTCATTGATGCTATAAAGATCAAAGGGAAAACCGCGTTTGTATTTGTAATTGGAAGCAAAGATGATGCGTTTGCTATCAGAAAAATGCCGGCGCCCAGTTGGCCTGCCCAAAATTGGTGACCTGGTGAGCATCGCTGCCATCAGCATTTGCAACAAAACTTCCATGCTTGTAGGAGCTACTAAATTTTCAGCCAGCAAGTCTTTGTACTCTTTATTTCTGCTTCTGTTTTGGGCCGGCTTGCACGCCAGATGATCTTTTCCCGTCAGGACTGAACCATGCACCACCATCATACCCAAGTGTGTTCGTTACTTTCTTTCTTTACCAGTATTAATGTCCATTATGTAAAGATCAATGTCCCCGTCTTTATCGCTTGTATAGATCATCTTTTTTCCATCGGGAGACAAAGTGCCTTCCGCATCGTAACCTTTGAATTGCGTAAGTTGCTTTAACGATCTTTCCATCAAGATCCGCCATGAAAATATCATAGCTATCGTACAAAAGGCCAAATGTATTTATTTCCGTATTTGCTTCTGTCCGGAACAGGCGGACAAGTATCCGCACCCAAATGCGTGGAGGCATAAATAATATGCTTGCCATCTTTTGTAATAAAATGAACATGTACACCTGCCCTTGCCAGAACTGATCATTTTGTATTCGAATTTATCGCCGGGTTTTTCAGGAACCTTTCCGAAAAAGATCTGGTCGCATTTCAAACCTTCTTTCGCATTGGTGCGCTGGAAAACGATGTATTTTCCATCGAAGCTCCAGTAGGCTTCAGCATTGTCACCTCCAAAGGTTAGTTGCTGCACGTTTTTGAAATGTGTTTCGTCGGGAAAGAGCAGGGTGTCCGGTGATGAGTGATGCTGCGCCGTCGGCAAGCCTTTGGCGGCCGATGGAGTGATGAGTGATGAGTGAGAGCCAGTTTTTTGTTTGAACGAAAAAAATACAATAGACGGAAAATAAAATTAAACCTGGAATAAGTTTTTTCATGCGAGTTCGTTTATTTATCATATAAATCTAGTGGTGAATCAGCGGTCAAAGATATTTTCGTTAATAATACTGTCGATATTAGTTTTGTCAGGTTACGGTCATATAAAACATCTAGTTTTGTCCAAATGAGTTTGAGATTTTTCATTCAGTCTGTCTGCATTTCATTCGCCATTATCAGTTGCAACAATTCAAATGATTCGTCTCCGTATGAAGAATTGCTTTCCCGCCCACCCTATGCAAATTTAACCGACAGCATTCATCAAAATTCTTCCGATCCTGATCTTTATTACCGTCGCGGTATGTTGTTGTATAAAAATAACAATCACCCGCCTGCCCTGGCTGATCTGAAAAGAGCATGGTCAATAACCAAAAAGAACAATACGCGATTGGCATCAAGCAATATCTTGCTGGATAAACCTGATTCTGCCATTTCTTTTTGCAGGATGCATTAAAGATGCTGCCACAAAGTATTCCGTTGCATATAGATCTCATACAGGCCTACGCCGATGATCAAAAAACAGACGAAGCCCTGGCGACCTGCGATAAAGTTCTTCAACAACATCCTGACCAGGTGGCTGTATTAATGATGAAGTCAGATCTGCTGGAACAAAAAAATGATACAACAGGTTCTATTCATACATTGGAACAAGCTTATCGCCTGGCTCCTTCCAACGAAGATCTCTGTTATAATCTCGCTTTCAAATTTGCTCAGAGTAAAAATCCAAAAGTATTAACGCTTTGTGACTCCCTGCTGCAACACGATACGATAGAAAAAAAGCCGAGCCATGGTATTTTAAGGGTATTTATTACAGCAATATCAATCGAGAAAGCAAAGGCACTGGAATATTTTAATAAGGCTATTCAGTTTGATTATTCCTTTCTTGACGCGTATATGGATAAAGGACAAGTTTTGTACGATGAAAAGAAATATGCTGAAGCTATTAGTGTATTTCAATTAGCCTTAAAAGTTTCAGCTAGCTTATGCCGATGCTTATTATTGGCTGGGTAAATGCCAGGAAGCCGTGGGTAAGAAAGATGACGCGAGCCTTAACTACCAGCGGGCCTATGGACTTGATAAATCCTTAACCGGAAGCGAAGGAAGCAGCGGAGAGATTGAAGTAGCTGTTGAAAATTGAACATTGATCATTGAGCATTGAATATTGAGTATTGTCAGCCTGCCCTGAAGAAATATTCAATAATCAATATTCAATGCTCAATTTTCAGCGTTGCCTATTGCCTATTGCATTCTGCTTATTGCCTACTGCCAACTAATAATTACTCTCTCCGATCGGATCATCTGTCTGTCGTTGATCGGGATTGTCTTCAGGGCCTCCGTCTCCACCGGGTGTTTTGTCTTCAAGATCGGCTTCTCTCCTGTTTTCGATCCTTGTTTGCTCGATGTCTGCTTTTTCACTGGTGTTACGGCCGGGTAATTTGCCGCCGATCTTTGCTTCATCACGCAATTCCTCAGTTTTTTATCCTTGTTTTTGTTTTTTCCTCCTGGCATAAAAATGTTTTTCGTTGAGTCAAAAATTCGTGCCACAATGAAAACAATTTTACATTTTGTGGAGAAACGAGCAAGCCTCAGTTTGAAAATTTTTGAATCCATAGACACAAAGGCCACAGTAGGGTCACATAAAAATCTATGTGTTATCTATGATGCTGCAGAGACAGGGCATGCCCTGACTCTGCAGCATCAAAACCATTCGATGTTATCCTATGTGGTTAATTAATTTAAACCGATACGCTTCCTGGAAACAATTGCGCGGGTCTTTCAGATTCGTTTTATTTATCTTGCATCGCAAATTATCTACATGGCTATTGTTGCTCCATCACTTTTAGCAGCTAATTTCTTAAGACTGGAAGAAGAGTGTAAAATGCTCAATGAATCAGAGGCTGACTGGTTTCACCTTGATGTAATGGATGGAAGATTCGTTCCCAATATCAGTTACGGGCCCATGATCATTGAGTTTGTCAGGAAAACCACCGGGAAACCTTGTGACGTTCACCTGATGATCCTCGAGCCGGAAAAATTTGCCGAAGAATTTAAAAAGCCGGAGCCGATCACTTAACGGTACATATAGAAGCCTGTCCCAATCTTCACCGCAATATTCAGCAAATAAAATCATTGGGCATGCAGGCTGGCGTAGCGATAAATCCACACACACCTGTTACATCATTGATCGATATATTGCAGGATATCGACATAGTTTGCCTGATGAGTGTAAACCCGGGTTATGGAGCTCAAAAATTTATCCCCCACTCTCTTTCAAAGATCCGTGAGCTTCGAAAGCTGATCGATAACTGGAATTTACCGGTTCTGATCGAGGTAGATGGAGGCGTAAACTTAGAAAATGCGAAGGACATCATGGCTGCCGGTGCTGACGTACTGGTAGCGGGCAATACGGTTTTTCAATCAAAAGACCCTAAGACAACCATCTCCCAGTTGAGATCTATTGAAACAGCAAAGACATTATAACAGGAGCAAGTTCTAAGTCAGAAAAGCGTCAAAAACTCCAGGTAACAGCAGGGTTTTAAACTATTAACTTTTCTGAAACCCTGCGTTTATTAAATTAGTTCACAATTTTAAACTGACTATATGAAAACGAAAAAATGCTCCCGGATTTTTTCTTTTTAACATTGATAACCTGCTTGCTTTTCTCCACGATAAGTTTTGCACAAAAAGGGCCATATAGGTACAACAAGGGCGTATCACGTACATTATTACCCTTACCCGGTTTATTCTTATGGTCATCCCTATGTTTCGATCCCTTATGGAGGATATGTTTATCGTTACCAGCAGGGATGCTTTTACCGGCCGTACGGCACCGTTTTCCAGGTTGTTCCCCGCCTTTTGGCATACAGATCTCGACTCTGCCTTATGGATACATGAGTTTTTACATGGGGCCTAATCCTTATTATTATTTCAATGGGATTCTTTTACAGGCCTTCATGCAAACCAATACCAGGTTGTTGCTCCGCCATTGGGTGCTGTCGTAAATAAATTACCAACCGGTGCTAAGGCAAGAGTGATCGATGGACAGAAATACTATGAACAGAATGGGACTTTTTATAAGGAGGAGAGTAGATCAGAATAACAGGCTATCATGATACAAAGTTGTGGGCACCGATGGAGTATTGAACACTAACCCCGATAATAAAGAAGAAAACACAACCGAAACCCAGAGCGGTGATTAAAGAAAATTACCTGGTATTTAAGGGCTGTCTCAAAAGGTAGATAGGCCACAAAGATAACTCAAAGTTTTCAATTTTTCTTTGCGCCCTTAGTGTCCTAGGTAGCAAAATAACGGTTTTGAGACAGCCTCATTATTTGATGAAAGGAAAAGACCCAGTCATAGATCTTGTACCTGACTTGAATCCAAAAAGCGAAATTCATCGAATCTCTTCTGTAATTGGTCGAAAAATTTTCGACGCTCCGTAAGTAATGCTAGCTTTGAGTTATTATGGAATACGACAATGACCGGCCGGTGAGGCCCAATTACAGGATCGAAATATTTTATTGGGCATTACTAATTCTGATCAATCCACTGGTCAATTCTCTTACGATCTTCTTTTATGATGCGGGGATATGGTGGGTATTATTCATCGTGAACCTGGTCATGTTCCCTGCGTACCTGTTATATGCAAACATTGCGGGACCGATGCTACTCTTCCGGCGACGTTACGTATTTTTTATTTTGCTTAGCTTTCTTTTCTTCCTGGTCATACTTACTTTTTTATTTGCCGTTTATTCTCTTGTTTTAAAATTCCCCTTGTCAGCTTTTGAAAAATTTTATTTTACTTATAGCAAGAGTACCATTACCCGCGAATGCTTGTGGTGTGTTTTGAACATGTCTTTGGCTATTGCGATCTTCTTTATCCGGAAAGCTCTGGACGAAAAAGACCTGTTGCATGACGTTCAACGTGACAATACCTTTTTTAAGCTTCGGTACCTGCGCGCACGGCTCAACCCGCATTTTCTTTTCAACACCCTTAATAGCATTTATTCCCTGAGCTTACAGAAATCAGATAAAGCTCCCGAAGTGGTGGTGAAGCTGTCAGATATCATGCGCTATCTCATTTATGAGTGTGATGAAGAAAAAGTTCCTTTGAATAAGGAAGTAGAGTTCATTAAAAATTATATCGAAATTGAAAAGATCAGGTATAAAGCCGATGTTCGTTTTACAGTGGAAGGAGAAACAGACGGCATCATGATCGAACCATTCCTTTTCATGTCGTTTATTGAAAATGGATTTAAACACGCGATGGACAATTCTTTCGGGGAGCCTTTTATTTACATAACTCCTGAAAGTAGTTAACGGGCAATTGGTGCTGAATGTAGTCAACAGCAGCAATGTCGATCTTGAGGTCCAGGCGAAAAGGATAAATGGCAAAGGACTGACCACAAGTAAAAGTTTGCTTGACCTGTTGTACAATGACTCCTACTCTCTTGATATTATTCAAACCGAGAAAGAAAAAAAGCAGGGCAAGCGGGTTACGAATGCGGCATGCTAAAGAAAGATTAGAGATACTCTACCCGGATTCTTATACACTTGATGTAATTTTAAATAATAATTCTTTTGCTGTTTCTCTAATCATAAACTCCAACTCGTTTGATAAAATGTATCATAGTAGAAGATGAAACTCTCGCCCAGGATGTTATCAAAGATCATCTCCGGAAGATCAAAGAATTTGAATTGGTAGGCATTTACAGGAATGCACCGGAAGCCATGGAAGCACTTCGTTCAAACGAAGTGGATGTGATGTTTCTTGATATCTATTTGCCCGGGATGACCGGTCTTGATATGCTGCGATCATTGCCTGATCCGCCCTTGGTGGTCCTGACAACAGCCTATGCTGAATATGCTCTTGAAAGTTATGAATTCAGTGTGATCGACTATTTGCTAAAACCTATCTCATTTGAAAGATTTTCAAAGGCGGTTAATAAAATAAAGGATGGACGACTATTTTCCCAGGCCGGTAAGGAACAGGCCCGCTCATCGCAGGATCATATTTTTATTAAATCAAACAACAAATTTTTTAAAGTAAATTTTTCAGAGATCATTTACATAGAGGGTATGAAAGATTACCTGAAAATTCATACTTCTGAATATACGCTGGTCACCCACCAGACCATGAACGAAATGGAAAAATATTACCGGCCAGCCAATTCATTCGCGTTCATAAATCCTACATCATAGCGCTGGCGCAGATCAAAACGATCTATGGTAATTCAATTGAACTGGGAAAAACGACGATCCCCATCGGTATTAATTATAAGGAAAATGTGATGAATCTTATCAGTCGAAGATCCAACGGGCAGGGGTTTTCTTCTAACTGAAACTAACACCTGTTAATAAGTTTACTGGAAACAATCGATTCTTTTTGTCTAAATTTTCTGAAACCTTTATTTCTCGGCTTATGGGGAAGAAGGAAAAAGATACCATTGCTGCCAAAGCAAAGAAGTCATTAAGCGCTTCCACGTCGCCTGAATTATTGACAAAACCTGTAAGTTTATCCGTAGCTCCATTGAAACAAGAACCTGGGAAACTGGAGACAGATTTTTACTCAAAACCGATCTTTAGATCAAAGAGATTTGATCTGTTTTAATTGATCGGCCTGAAAGCAGGTAAACTTAATAGATCAGGTATTTAAACCGGGCTTAACCATTGTGAGAGTCTCAGGATTCACCACATTGGGTATGTGATTGTATTTGTAAAATTCTATGATGTTCATTGCTGCAAGCCTTGACATTTCATTCCTTGCTTCTTCGGTAGCGGAGCCAATATGAGGTAAAACAGCCACATTAGGCATTGAAAGCAATGGATTGTTTGCATCCATCGGTTCAGGGTTGGTTACATCCAATCCTGCTCCCCAGATCTTTCCAACAGTTATGGCTTCGATCAGGTCCTTCTCGTTATGGATCCCTCCTCTTGCGGTATTGACAAATATGGAAGTCGGTTTCATTTTTGAAAATGCTGTTTGATCAAAAGCTCCCTGGTTTCATTGTTCAAAAGCACAATGCAGCGGACAGCACATCGCTTTGCGATAACAATTCATCGAAACTTACAAGACTTGCACCTAAAAGTTTTTCCGCATCTCTATTGGGTTTCCGATTGTGATAGATGATCTTCATATTATAAGCACCTTTGCAGCGCATGGCCATTTGCAATCCTATGCGTCCCAAACCAAAAATGCCAAGTGTTTTATTTTTTAATTCGATCCCTAAGTCAGCTTTTGGTCTGAAAAATGTCCACTCTCCTTTCGCAATACGTTTATGCATGTAAAACATTTTCCTGGAGGCTGCTATCATCAACCCAAATGCAGTATCAGCAGTTGCATCGCTCATCGCTCCGGGAGTGTAACCAACGGCAATGCCCAACTTTGTGGCTTCAGGAATATTTATATTGTCATAGCCAACTGCGAATTGAGAAATAATATCAAGATGCGCACACGCATTGAGAAAATCAGCGTCAACAACGTCAGTAAGCAGGGTTAAAATTGCGTTTGCTTTTTTCCTTCTTCAACTAACTCGCCAGGGCTCATAGGCCTGTCGTGCGGCCATACTGATACATGAAATCCTTCCTTTTTTAATAACCCAATTCCAACACCCGGGAGATCTCTTGTAACAAATACTTTTACTTTCTGCGGGTCTTTTATCATAAAGCAAAACTAAGGCGTTTCAATTCTCAATAAACAATATCCTGACAGGCTTATTATTTTTACAGAAATGAAGAAAGGCTATAATAACAAGATCACTTCGCTGGTACAACTGTTTGACCACCTTCCGGAAAGTGAACGCATCATCGTTGATGTGACTAAGACAAATCATTAGCGAGAACTTACCAAGCTATTGTAAAGAAAAACTGGCATTCAATGTTCCTTATTTTTATGGGCACAAGGGCATCTGCATTATTTGGCCCGCATCCATTCCACGCGGTGGCTTTAAACAAGGTGTGCTATTGGGCTTTTGGCGGGGCAACGAATTAAAAGATGAAGACCATTATCTCACCCATGGCACCAATAAAAAGGTATTTTACAAAATTTATAAAGAGGCGGAAGAAATTGATGAAATGGCCATTGTCAAATTGTTGAAAGAAGCTGTGAAAATAGATCGCAACGGTATTCACTGAATTTATTTCTCAGATCGTAGGTCGTCATTCGTGAATCGTCAGTCGTAATAAATTTCTCACGACTCACGTTTCACGATTGACGACTCACTCTCATCACCACAACAAGGTTCAAAAACCTGACTCTGACAGTGAACCTTAGAAGCACATCTTTCCTTTTCTTTAAAAGCAGGTCGTTTCCTCTCTGCTCATAATGGTCAATGCTATTCAGCAGCGGAAATAAAAGTGTTTTCAAATTGAATGTCTTCGCAGCTCATTTTTGTGCTTATCACTTCACCAAAGTGGATATTCTTTTTATCCAAACTATAATTGCCACTGAGCTGGTTGCAGCCTCCATTACCGGTAAATCTCTTTTCAGCAGCTTCGAAGTTAATATATGCATCCCTGCGTCCGCCACTTAACTGTACAGGTACGCCTTTCATTTCAGTCAATACCCAACGCCTGCCTGTCCAATTTGAATCGGGAGAAAGCTTAGGAGTGCAGTCAAGGCAAGCAGACCAGTGTAAAGCACAATAAAAAGATATTTCATTTTGACCTTTTATAAATTGTAAAACATCCATTGTACCGTATACATTTAAAAATGATGCCAGAATATTTCTATATGGTAATCGCCTGCGGGAAAAATGATCACTCTACAAAATGCCAGCACACTCCTGCTATATCAATAATATTGACCTCCCGGCCATAAGGCATATCAGAAACCTCGCCGATGCGGATGCCAAACTTTTCGGGTAATTTCTTTTCCATCACATCTTTCCTGAATTCATCATGCATTGCTGACATTGACGGTCACCATAAAGTTTTCCGCAAAATCCCTGTTATCGAATTTCTGTAAAATGAATTTGCAATCGTTGTTCTCGAAGCCAACATAGTCTCCGCCATCCCAACGGATATTAAAACCAAGTTCCAGGAACAAATTGTTTTGAAGCTTCAAAATTGCTGCCTGATGGAACAAATGGTTGGAGTGAAAGAAATTTCATTTTTTAATTGTAAAGATATTTCTAATACGAAATCCGTACCCTGAATTGCAATAAATCGCGATATTCACCTTATTTTTAAAACTTCTCCAGATCAGAATTTTATTCCCTAAAATTACCCACACTGTTTATGAAAAGAAGCCTCATTGTCATTTCTGTTATTTGCATTTTATTTTCCTTGTAATGAAAAACAAAAGCGACCAGGCAGATAAAATTTATTTCAATGCCAGGATCTGGACCGGTGATTCGTGCCAATGCATGGGCGAATGCCATGGCAATCAAAGGAAATGAAATTCTTTACATCGGTAAAGGTTACCAATCATTCAAAGGAAGTAACTACTGAAATGATCGATCTCGATGGTAAATTAATGTTACCTGGATTCATCGACAATCATACTCATTTTTTAAGTGGAGGTTATAATCTTTCATCAGTAGATCTTCGTAAGGCAAAGATCCAAACAAGAATTTATTTATCTTCTAAAAGAATTTTGCCAACAGCGGAATGATGACCGCTGGGTATTGGGTGGTGACTGGGATCATGAAGCATGGGGTGGTGAACTTCCTTCACGCAGCTGGATCGATTCGGTAACAGGCAATCACCCTGTTTTTGTCAGCCGCTATGATGGACATATGGCTCTCGCCAATTCGAAAGCATTGGAGCTTGCAGGCATAAACAGGAACACAAGGGTTCCTGCGGGAGGAGAAATGAAAAAAGATGCAAATGGTGAATACACGGGTGTCTTGAAAGATGAGGCAATGGGCCTGGTTTATAAAGTCATTCCTGATCCTTCAGAAAAGAATTGGATGAATACTTGCAGGCTGCAATGACAACATGCATTCGAAAATGGGGTAACGCAGGTGCATGATGTGAGTAGCTATGGCGGCTGGATCGACCTGGCCACCTTATCGAAGAAATTATGCAAACAAAAATTAGATCTGCGCATTTATTCATTTGTTCCGTTGAGCACGTGGGCAAAGCTGGATTCGTTTTGTAAAAAAGAAGGCAAGGGAGATGATATGTTGCGATGGGGGTGCATTAAAAGGTTTTATGGATGGATCATTAGGGATCAACCACAGCGTGGTTTTATCAACCTTATCTTGATGCGCCGACCACTGGTTTAAATGTCACCGACACAAATGATATCCGCCGCTGGGTATTGGCAGCTGATTCTGCCGGGCTACACATTGCCGTGCATGCAATCGGGGACCGTGCTAATGATTTTATCCTGGATGTTTATGAAGAAGCAGAAAAGAAGAGACCCGGGTGATCACCGTTTCCGCGTTGAACATGCGCAACATTTATCACCACAAGCTATACCACGTTTTGCTCAATTGAATGTGATCCCATCGATGCAACCTTATCATGCCATTGATGATGGACGGTGGCTTATAAAAGACTTGACGATGCAAGACTGAAAAGAACGTACGCTTTTAAAAGTTTACTGGATACAAAAGCAATGCTGACGTTTGGTTCGGACTGGACAGTTGCTCCATTGAAACCATTACAAGGAATTTACGCAGCCGTAACCAGGAGAACACTGGATGATAAAAATCCAAATGGCTGGTATCCTGAGCAAAAATCTCCGTTGAGCAGGCGGTGAAGTGTTATACGATCAACAATGCCTATGCAGGTTTCCAGGAAAATAAATTAGGCATGTTAAAGAAAGGAATGCTTGGCAGACTTTATAGTGCTGGATCAAAATATTTTTGAAATTGCTCCTGAAAACATAAGAGATGTGAGGGTGTTGAGGACTCGTTGTAAATGGTAAACAGGTATATGCAAGAGAATATAAAAATTAAGCTTTCATCACACTCACCCATCGTGCGTGGATGCAGCAAAATATCATTTACATGGACTACTTGCAGTTGTTATACTCTTCTATGATTCTTTATATACTTCTTATTCTTTTAGACTCAGGAAATAGCTAAACTGGGGGCACTAGGAATATAGTAACCCTTGGTTTTTGTTCTTATTTTATCTGCCAGGGAAGGGCAGTCCTTAACTATTTCACTCATTTTGTATTCAAATTCATGAGTAGAGCTGCTTGCTGTAAATATTTAATGCCTCATATTTACCTGAAGCAGGTAAAAGAAATAAAAATGATATTTTTCGATCTTCACCGAGTCTCAGTGCTTTTATAACGTTGTTGTAACTCATATAACTGGATCCTGGAGTTTTCATCAGTAAGCCGCTTTACAAATAAGAGCTGATACACGCCATTAAGATTCAGGTCCAGCTCCTTGAGGAAATAATAGCTTATCCTTTATCTTATAATGATCGATAGCTTTTACAGGGATCTTTTCAGTTTGCTTTTTTCTTTATCGAAAAGAGTCACAGAATTTTCACTTGATAAATTCAGTTTCGAGTTGGATGGTCAATTCCCTTCTTTCTCCGTTCCGTCGTTGAGATATACTGTAGGCAGTTTCTCATATAAGTCATTAGGAGTTTTAAAATACGTCGAAACAACAGCCTGTACAAATGAAAATGCAGCTTATACAAAAAGGCAAGAAGATGTTTCATGCAGGTTTTCTGATTACAAAATTGAAGCATTTGTTGCGCCCTTAAGATAGAAACTTCTTCCGAAAGAACAATTTTGCCCAAAGACGGCATTTTTGAACTCTCAGCATTTAATTCATATTTTCACTTATACATTTTTGAACTATGAAAAGATCCATCCTGCTTCTGTCACAGTTTTTTGTTTTTCTTTTTACATTTAGCCAGCAGTTTTCAGTAAGCTTATTCCAAAGCGGCATTCGATAAACCCTTTTCCGGGAAAGTCCTTTTGTATTTTAATAAAGACAATCGTGAACCGAGAAGCTGGGCGCAGTGGGTATTGAATCATTCCCCTGTTTTGCGATGGAGGTAAAAAACGCACAGCCTGGGCAGGCTGTTATTTTTGATGATAAAAGCAACCTCCTACCCGGCCATTCTTTCTGACCTTGAACGCAACGAATATTATGTGCAGGCAGTTTGGGACAGAGATCTTGGGTGGCAGGGCAGTTGCTGAAAGCCCGGGAAATATTTATTCTAAAACCATCAGGGTAAAATTGACAAAAGATCTCAAAAAGGTTTTTTCGATCCAATGCACCGAGGTGATACCTGAGCAAAGTTTTACCGATACAAAATTTGTAAAGGAGTTAAAAAGTTCAGTCATCGCTTTTGTCTGCATTTCATCATAAGCCCGTTTCCCTGGGTGCTGCCGTACTATTACCCAAAAGTTATTACGATCAGCCGCAAAAAAAATATCCCGTGATCTTTAATGTGTTTGGTTATGGTGGGGATTATCATTTTCGTTCGGGTGATACAACATCACGTGGCGCTTACTGATTCTATTGAGGCCATCATTGTTTATTTAGATGGGAATTGCCGGCTGGGACATTCTGTGTACGCAAACAGTGATAACAACGGCCCCTGGGGTGATGCATTGGTGAAAGAATTTATTCCTGAACTGGAAAAACAATACCGCTGCGACGGAGCCAGGCTTTTGCGTGGACATAGCAGCGGCGGCTGGACAGTGTTGTGGCTCCAGACACACTATCCCTCTGTATTCACCGCTTGCTGGTCGAGTTCACCCGATCCGGTTGATTTCAGGGATTTTCAAAAAATAAATCTTTATGAAGGCGAGAACCTATACTATGCTAAAGACAGTTCATTGCGTATGGTCGCAACTGTAGCCGGAAGGTTTCCGTGGGTGTCCATGAAAGCAAGACTGTTCAAATGGAAAATGTGGTGTATCGTGGTGAACAAATGCATTCTTTTGATGCGGTATTCAGCGGCAAAGGGCTGATGGAAATCCCGAAGCCATTTGCGATCCCGATGACCGGCGAAGTGAACAAAGAAGTTTTTGAACACTGGAAGAACTATGACATTTCTCTTTACCTGCGGACAAACTGGGACAAACTTCAAAAAGATCTTTACGGCAAGATAAGGGTATCTGTCGGGGAGCAGGATAATTTCTATTTAAACAGTGCTGTTCATCTTTTGGACAGTGAAATGAAAAAACTGAATACAGGGTTTGTTTTTGAATATTATCCGGGTGATCATTTTACAGTTTTTAGTCCTGAATACAGAAAGGCAGCCGAACGCTTTTTGGTTGCAAAATATTTGCAGTGGCAGAAAGAAAATAAGAAAGGGTTTTAGGTCATAAACCATAAACGCAGTTCGAAGCAATACGGTCTTTGCAATCGATTTGGCACAATTAAAAGGGATCTTCGAAAGATCCCTTAGTATAAACTCTTGTCAATATCCGCCACCTGCCGACGATCACAACTAATACCCCATCATGGTCGTATTGTGTGCATCATGATAGTTGTATGTACCTGTAGTCATAAAAGTTTTCGAATAAGAAGATCCTGGCGCAATATCACCGCTATTAATAGCTTCCATCTTCAGTAGTAACCGTATGAATCGTATCATCATTATTTGTCCAGGTAACTGTTGAACCGCTAACCACGGTTAAGGATGCCGGAGAATACGCCGAACTTGTTATGGTAATCTTGGAAGTGCCTGCTGTAGCTGTTATAACTACTCTTGCTCTTGTAGCATGAAACGATCAAAAAGGTCGCAACAACCAGAGCACTGATAGATAAAAGAGAATCTTGCTTTCATAGTCAAAATTTTAAGTTTAACAATCGGATTCACAGTGCAAGAGCAACAAAAGAGCCAAACGCTACTTTTTTGTTTGACAAATTATATTATGACAAAACAATGTTATTGATGAGGCAACCTGAACGCAGTTTTGATGCGATGGGCAGAATGGCGCCTCCAATTCTTAACGAATTTTTATCTCAGGATTTGTATCTTTTTGAAACGCCAACCTTGTACCGAAGGAGAATTCTGTTCGATGCATGTTGTTGGGTCAGGACCAACAAACTGAGACTAGTAATTACAGTTGTCTCGATTTTTTGTTCATGCTCACGCGTTCATGAAGGAGCATCCATGAAGTCCCAAATTTATCCCGCAGCATGGCAAAGCGGGACGCAAAAAAGTTTCTTCCATCTTCATGAAAATCTCGCCGCCTTCAGAAAGCAGTGCATAGATCCTCTCCGCTTCTTTTGCAGTTGTCGAGTCTGAGAGTAAGATAAGCACTGCGCATTGGCTCAGCATTGGGAATGTCGGCACCCATAAGCACTGTATCTCCAATTTCGACCCGGGCGTGAAGAATGGCATTCTTCCAATCAGCCGGTACGTTATCAGCATTTGGCTGCTGCTGATGAGTCAGCATCATCGTGATCTTGCCACCAAGATGTTGTTCATAAAATTGAAACGCTTCTTTGCAATGTCCCGGGTAGTTGACATAAATGTCAAGCTTCATCGAATTCGTTTTACTCATAACCTATGTTTTTTTCTATTCGAATCGGAGATGTAAAGATGATGAAATGAGATCAATTGCAAAGGTCGTTATTACGGCAAGTTGAGGGGTTGATTGCGCCAGTTTTTTGTTTGACCGATGAGCACAGCGCAACAACTTTGAGAATGTTGATGAGACTGATGTTAACGACCACGCCAACGTAATAAAACCCGTTTGCGGGATTGTAAACGATGTATGAAATAAGCATCATGGCATTTAAAGCGAGTTGACTTTGTTTTAATATTCAGGAGATAAAAATACTTTCGTATATTTAAGAATCGGCAATAATTAAAAAGAACCATGAAAAAATATACATTTTATTAATTGATTGTAGTTTAGTTGTGTACGGTCTGTATTTACCTTTTTCGTTTCAATAGACATAGAACTCCTTCTGTTACTATTTGTAGTCAGGTGTGGATGTTAAAGAACCTGGATGTTTCAAAATATAGAAATGGTGACGATATACCACAAGTAACAGACGCTACCACATGGGCTAACCTTATAACCGGCGCCTGGTGTTATTATGAAAACAATACGGCTAATGGTACTGTCTATGGCAAATTATATAATTGGTTTGCTGTGAATGATCCGCGTGGTCTTGCACCATCAGGATGGCATACACCTTCCCAGGCTGAATGGGTCAGTTTACAAACTGCCTGGGAAATGATCCGGGAGCAAAAGTGAAAGAGACCGGAACTGCTCATTGGAAACCCCCAATACAGGTGCCACGAATAGCAGTGGTTTTACAGCTCTTCCCGGCTGGCAGTCGCAGTAACAGCAATGGAGTCTTTGAGGGCATAGGCGAGGGTACCACATGGTGGACTTCTTCTGAACTCGATGCGACTTCGTGCCAAGGCTCCATTTGTAGACTATAACGCAGACCTATTTAGCAACCCCGGGCTATACCTTTAAGACAAGAGGTTGTTCTGTGCGTTGCATTAAGGATTAAACATTGAATGTTGAGTATTTGACTTGTTATCTTTTATCTAACTATCATCTATCAGTTATCATCTATCATCTCTCCCGGAAACAACTCTTTTGTTCTTTTTCCATCTCATCGGCAACCTCTTTGCATCTCCGCCCTGTTGTGTAAGTTTCTCTTTGATCATATGATAACTTTTGCATCCCTGTCCTGGCTTAGTTTGAAAACTATGGTTCATTTCATTTACTTTCAATTTCAAAAGCAACAATTGCTTTCATCAATGGTCGCTTGTAATCCTCGTGAGATTATCAAAAACCGATGGATGATTGCTTGAGTTCTTTCCCCAGACGAGTCGTCCTTCCCCAGAATGAATTCTTCAAATACAGGGCTATATACAAGGGAGACTCGTAGCGTGAATGCAAACTGCATGTATTCGAGAGTCCCTGCGCTCCTGCATCAGGTATGACTTACAACTGTGATAATTACAATTTCACATGTATGGATTGAATGAAGAATACCTGTTAATCTTACATGTGGTGATCATCAACTGCATCGTGTCTATACAGTAGCAATTTGCTAGCTAACGGTTGCTATAACAACACATCCTGCACAACGGCTGAAGATCTTCTGCTATGGACTAAAGCAACAAAGTCCTTTTCTATAGTAAAAGTCGACAGGCTTTGATATTATGTTAGTAGATTCCTCGCTTCTGCCGAATGTGACACCCTTCGACAGGCTCAGGGTGACACCGGTCATTAGTAACGATCAGTGGTCTGGCATTGAACGGACCGTTCTTCGGTATTCCCAAGATATTCAGCTTGTTCGTTACTGTAATTCTTCCAGTTCCACACCAATCTTTGCGAGATGAAGTCTGGCTACTTTTTCATCGAGATGCTTTGGTAGCACATACACTTTGTTCTCGTAGTCCTTGTGGTTGCTCCAGAGTTCCAATTTGTGCCAGCACCTGGTTGGTGAATGAATTACTCATCACAAATGAAGGATGACCTGTTGCACAACCAAGATTCACTAAACGGCCTTCAGCCAAGAAGAATAACATCTTTGCCATCGATATTGTAGAGATCAACCTGTGGTTTGATGGTATCTTTTGTATCACCATAGTTATTGTTCAGCCATGCTATATCAATTTCAATATCGAAATGACCGATGTTACAAACGATGGCTTTATCCTTCATGCATGCGGAAATGTTTTTCAGTGATCAGGTCGCGGCAACCTGAAGCAGTAACAACGATGTCAGCTTCTTTCACTGCATCGATCATCTTCTTTACTTCATAACCATCCATCGCGGCCTGCAATGCACAGATAGGGATCGATCTCGGTAACGATCACACGGCAACCGGCGCCACGCAATGAAGCAGCAGAACCTTTACCCACATCACCATAACCACCAACAACGGCAACTTTACCAGCCATCATCACATCAGTTGCACGGCGGATAGCATCAACCAGGCTTTCTTTACAACCATATTTGTTATCGAATTTAGATTTGTGTAACAGAATCGTTGACATTGATAGCAGGCATAGGCAATGTACCTTTTGCCATTCTTTCATACAAACGGTGAACACCGGTTGTTGTTTCTTCAGACAATACCTTTGATGTGCTGCATTAGTTCAGGATATTTATCAAGCACCATGTTGGTCAGATCACCACCATCATCCAAGATCATATTCAATGGACGGTCGTGCGCTGCCAAAGAATAAAGTTTGTTCAATACACCAATCGGCTTCTTCCAGCGTCTGTCCCTTTCCAGGCAAACACACCAATACCCGCAGCAGCAATAGCAGCAGCAGCATGATCCTGTGTAGAGAAAATATTACATGAGCTCCATTTTACTTCAGCGCCCAGTTCAATCAAAGTTTCAATTAACACAGCGGTTTGAATGGTCATGTGTAGACAACCGGCAATGCGTGCACCTTTTAATGGTTGTGTTAGCGCCGTATTCTTTACGGATAGCCATTAAGCCCGGCATTTCAGCTTCGGCGAGGCGTATTTCTTTACGTCCCCATTCTGCGAGTGAAAGATCTTTACCTGAGTAGCAATACGTAACTGAACGAAGTATTACC
>ERZ1370068.4848-contig-3900_pt1 | contig 35458 bp, 57 predicted proteins | sample MGYA00561227_ERZ1370068 | MGnify/ENA primary metagenome ERZ1370068 (study PRJEB38410, sample SAMEA6850437) | metagenome | study: Metagenomic assessment of the ecological functions of the soil: analysis of the soil microbiota associated with the... | reverse complement strand
GTATGCTTCGTTCAGTTACGCGTATTGCTCGAGGATTTGGCCGCAAGAAGCGCGCCGAAGCGGGTCTCGAGAGTCCGCCGCCCTCTGCTCGAGCCACAAGGCCATGGTGTGGGGAGGCCTGAAGATCAGGAGTCCGCCCCGGGCTCTGCGCCCGGGTGCTGCGGTTTGGAGCGGGCGCGCCAGGCGGGCCCGAGATCGGTGAGTTCCGCCTCGATGCATTCGACGTGGAGGCGGATCGAGGCGTCGCCGGAAAAAGGTGAGGGTCACATAGCCGCTCGGGTGATCGCTCGCTTCGAAACGGACGGCAAGCAGCGACAGCACCCGGTCGGAGGCCGAGGGCTTCAGCGACTTGATCTGCGCGCCGAGCACGCGGTCGAAGCGCAGCGCCGTGCGCCGCCGCTCATTGGCGTCGTTGGCGGCGGTCTTCGTCGCCTTTTCCCAGTTGAAGCGGTTGAGAATGGCGGCGAAGCGCCGTTGCGAGGGACGTAGGCCAAGTCCCCGACCCGCACCACCGCATCCTGCAGGTGCGACGACACGATCTCGAGATCCTGTTCATCGAGCGCAATCAGCTTAAGTTGGTTGTCGGCCATCGGGGCATCCCGGCTAGGACCGTGCCGCCTCCGGCGAGGCGGAAATGCGGTCTCTTCGTCATTCGTCGGCGCTAGGGCCTAGCATGCTAGCGGACGAGGCGAAACCGGCAAAGTGCGGAAAGCGGGCCTAGCTCGAAAGCCGTTCGATATGGGCGCCGCACTGCCGCAGCTTCTCCTCGATGCGCTCGAAGCCGCGGTCGAGATGATAGACGCGGCCGATCATGGTTTCGCCCTGGGCGGCGAGGCCGGCGATGATCAGGGACACCGAAGCGCGCAAATCCGTGGCCATGACTTGCGCACCGGCAAGACCCTGCACGCCGGTGACCATGGCGGTGTCGCCCTTGAGCTCGATGCGGGCGCCAAGCCGGGCGAGCTCCTGCACATGCATGAAGCGGTTCTCGAAGATCGTCTCGCGCACGGTGGAGGTGCCTTGCGCCATGCACATGAGCGCGATGAGCTGGGCCTGCAGATCGGTGGGAAAGCCCGGGAATGGCTCGGTGTCGACGGCGACCGGGCGGAGACCGCTGCCGTTCCGCGCCACTCTGAGGCCGGAGGGTGTCTCTTCGATCTCGACGCCGCTCGAGCGCAACAGGTCGAGCGCACGCTCCAGAAGATCGGCGCGGGTATTTTGCAGAAGCACATCGCCGCCGGTCATGGCCGCCGCCATGGCGTAGGTGCCGGTCTCGATGCGATCGGGCAGCACGGTATGCTCGGCGCCGTGTAGATGACCCACGCCCTCAACCTCAAGGTCGCGCTGCCGATGCCGCCGATCTTGGCGCCCATCTTCTTGAGGCAGCTTGCGAGGTCGGCGACTTCGGGCTCGCGCGCCGCGTTCTCGATCAGCGTGTCGCCGCGGGCGAAGCACGGCGGCCATCAGCGCATTATGGGTGGCGCCGACCGAGACCTTGGAGAGCGTGACCCTGGCGCCGGTCAAGCCCTTCGGCGCCTTGGCGATGACGTTGCCGCCTTCGAGCTCGATCGAGGCGCCGAGCGTCTCAAGCGTGGTCAGGTGCAAATCAACGGGCCGCGTGCCGATGGCGCAGCCGCCGGGAAGAGAGACCTTGGCCTCGCCGCAACGGGCGAGGAGCGGCGCCAGCACCCAGAAGCTCGCCCGCATGCGCGAGACCATCTCGTATGGCGCGGTCGTGTCGACGATCTCGGCCGACTTGAGCTTGAAGGTCTGGCCGTCGGTGGTGGCCTGGCCCACCTTCTTGCCGACCACGGTGATGTCCACGCCGTGATTGCCGAGAATGCGGCCGAGCAGCGTCACGTCGGCGAGCCGCGGCACGTTTCGCAGGACCAGAGTCTCGCGGGTCAGAAGGCTCGCGATCATCAAGGGCAATGCGGCGTTCTTCGCTCCGCTGATGGGAATGGTGCCCGTCAAGCGCTCGCCGCCAATGATGCGAATGCGGTCCATGGCGTCCCCCTTCCTCGCCTTGAGCCTCCCTCGCGCGAAACCGCCGGATGACCGCAGATTTCGCTTCAACCCCTTATCTTACCCGAAAAGTCTCAAAACTTTCCAAGTTCATGCTCGAAGGGCAAAGATTTGGTTTGTTTCCTAGCCTTGCTGGGCGCCGAAGGAGGCCAAATTTTAAGGCTTAGTCCCCGTCCCCGTCGGGCTTCTGCCGATCATTGCCTCCAGATGTGGCAGCCTCGCGGCGGGCGTGGGCCTGCGCCTTCCGCTTGCCGAGATTGGCGCGGAGCGCCTCTTCCAGGCGATGGCGGCGGGTTTTGGCCACGCTTGCGGTCTTCGCGTCATCTCGCTGCCGACCGGTCATGGCCAAGTTTATACCGTGGGCACCCTTGGCGGTGAAATGCGAGAGGCCCAAGCTTGCACGGATTTTCCCGCTATGGCAGGGTCCGCGCGCCATGCAGGAGGCTATACTTCTCGCCTCCGGTGCGCCTATCTAGCTGTTCTCTCGCCGCCGTAGCTCAGTGGTAGAGCACGTCATTGGTAATGACGGGGTCAGTAGTTCAATCCTACTCGGCGGCACCATAAAAGTAATAGTTAGTTGGGAATGCCAAAGCCAAACTCACACTAGTAACGACATAGTAAGGACGGAGAGGCGATTTCGTGCCCTCGTGTCGATCCGGTTTTTCCCCACCTCAGCTCCTGTCCCTAAGCGACCGCCTTTATCCTCCGCTCCAGGAGGTGCATGGATTCCATGCGCCTGGAACATCGCAGGGGTTTTTGTTAAAGCCACTAACTCTGCTTGGCTTCACTGTAGCCATCAGGCCGGCGAGAAAATTCCAGACATACTCCAAGTTTGCGCCCGGGCGAGCCGTGGGTTTGTCTCTCTTAGTAATCCGGCTGGCTTGGGTATTCGCTGCCATTCAACCGCATGGGCATGGACTGCATTCGTTAAGTGATCAACAGTCCTGGAGGCCACGCTGGAGAGGTTATAGGATCCATTTCTGCGGTATATCCACCCCTACTTACCACTTTTTTGATTTTCAGTTCCTTTCTGCGCTTCGCAGCGGCTTCAGGAGGCCGCACAATACATGCACAATCAGCGTTGGCGCGTCTCGGTCACGATCTCCCGATCGTTCCGGCGGCAACCAGCCGACCAAGCGCGTTGCTTTTCAATTGGGGAATGTCTTCCATCTCCCATTCCTCAAGCGCGAGCATCCTTCCGGCCCAGTCGCAGACGTCGATACATAGGAAAGCAAGCAAAACAGTACGTGGAATTGAAGGCGCATCAGTGGGGTCAGTTGAAGCCGTGGACGGCCGCAGACCTGGGCGAGTTGTTTTTGGCTTATGTCCGGGATCGTACGTGGTTCGCCATGAAGGTTGCCGAAACTTTGGCGCCTACGGAGCCGCGCATTTGCGCCGCTCTCCTCAACACAGGCTCGGTGGACCACGAATAATCCCCCAAAATGCGCTTGAAGATACCGGCGTGTATGGCTTGCCGGACGCCGTACTCGTGCCTTCCATTGGCGTCAGCGGCGGTCAATGGGTGCCCAGCGGGGACAAAAGCCAAATGCTGGCCAGCTCGTTCAGACTGCCGATGGATTGAGGCTTGTAGTGGTCACGCCACCTGCTTGGCGCATTGGAAGCGCCGGTCTGGGTTCGATCGATTTGGCCACGGGCCAAATGTTCAGCAACCGACCCGTGCCACCCTATTACCAATTTGCTGGCTGGCGGATAGAGATCAACGGGCCGTTTGGATTTGTGACCTTGTTTGACTCTCGTTCAGGATCGTCTTCTCCGTCGTTAGGCCACGTTCTTGAAGTCGAATCTAAGGAACAGTGTCAAAGACTTGGACCTACGTATTTTTTGCGTCCAGTGGAATCCAGTAGTAGTATGTTATTCGCGTCCCTTGTTCCCTTTTCGCGTAGGCGCGTCAGTAAGCGTAGCGAGGCCCAAACCGTAGCCAGGGCCCGTTCTCGAGTTGGCGTTCTTGCGATGAGTAACAGCGTCGAAGACGGCATCATCGTCGAATTGGACGGCGACGAAATTGTCGTTTGGAAGCCGGGAACGGTTTTTCTTATCGCTTTCAAGAAACCTGATCATCAGCGGCATCTAGTTGTCGCGCGCAGTTGGCTTGCCGACTTCACTTCCAAACCATTAGCAGAGTTTCGGGCTCTAGCGGCTCGAGCTGGCCGTCAACAAGGCGCGATCGCTGGGATGGATCGTCGAAGCCACCTTGGCCAGCAAGCAAAACAAATTTGGCCGCCCGGTGCCTGAACATGCCCAGCGATGGTGCTACCCATGATGGAGAACGTAACCAGAGAGGGGGTCGTCGTCGTTATTGACGATGACGCCTCAGTCCGGGCAGCCCTAAAGGAGCTTATCGAGTCCGTCGGACTAGAAGTCAGACTCTACGCATCGGCGGGTGCCTTCCTGGAAGCCCGTATTCCAGACACTACGAGCTGCTTGGTGCTCGATGTGCGGTTGCCCGGAATGAGTGGCATCAAAGTTCAAGAGGAGCTGTCGAGAGCTGGCGTTTACGTGCCTATCGTTTTCGTCACCGGCCATGGAGACGTCGCGATGGCCGTGCGCGCGATGAAGGCAGGTGCAATCGACTTCCTGACCAAACCCTTCCGAAGCCAGGACCTACTGGATGCGGTTTTCGCGGCCCTGGAACGGGATAGTGCCCGCCGAAAAATGCAGCAATTGCACTCGACAATACGGGAACATCTTGAGTCCCTAAGTGGGCGTGAGCGAGGAAGTGATCGCAAGAGTAGCAGCCGGAAACCTGAATAAGCAAATAGCTGCCGAGCTGGGGTTGAGCGAGGTTACGGTGAAGGTGCATCGTGCCAGTGCCATGCGAAAAATGTGCGCAACGACGTTTGGCCCACCTGATAAGAATGTTTGAGCACGCCGACACCGCGCCACCTCAAGGTCGCCAAACCTAGTGACGGCTTGAACTCCGCAGCTTGGCGAGGATCTCGGTCACCGGGTCATGGCCTGTCAGACGTACCAAGTCAGCATAGGCGGAATCAGCTTGCTCACTTGCCGTGTCGGCATGTTCCTGCAGGAAGCGATCGAGCCCAAGCTTCACCACGACTCCACGCAGCCCCTCGGCCGGTGTCGCTGCGATGCGCGACTCGATCCTAGAGAGCGCAAGCAGCCGCGACTGGTTCTTCATCGCCTGTTGCGGATTGTGTTTTTTCGAACGCGATGAGCCACTGCTGAAATAAATGGAGTAGAGGCTCAGAACTCTCACATGCATTTCGATGCGTGTTCGCGGCAAATCTTCTGATTGAGCAATGAGCGCGACACACTCCTTCGTTCGCAAAAGGGGGACGAGGCGGCTTGGCAGAGTGGGCGGACGATACTAGGAGGGGCCGCCATTGTCCGAGCGGTTTTCCAGACCGCCATGCGCCAGGGCAGACTCCCCCAGGACATTCAGCCACAGTGTAGGCTCTTTCAGGAACATTCAGCAGGCAAAGTGTGGGCAAAATCCGCAAAGTAAGCGCTTGAAACCGGTACCAAGTTTTCCTAGCCCGAACCACGCCCCGTAATCAGTTTTTGGTCGTGGTACCTTTTATGGTGTGCCCCGGCTGCGTACCTCTTTCAATTCAGTGCGTTGTAATAAAACCACGCATCGCGCGCTTTACCGCTCTTGCGCCTGGACCGCGCTCGCCGTCTTTCGAGACACGCAAAACTGCGTTCAAATTATGTCTCAGATGCATTGTCAAAGGTCGAACGATGACCCATTCCTTTTGCAGCGCGAAGTTCATTCATCTTGCGTGGCGATCGACGGACCAGCCACGCTGTCTGCTTTATGTATCTGGCACCACCACAGCTTTGCCCGTCGTCCGATCCCGGCACAAGCAGATTATTGTGGCTGCATCACCGATAGCGCTGGCTAAGCACGACACAATCAGCTTTATGATACCTGGGCATTGGGAGGCGTGGATATCCACGGTATTGCCCTTCACCTCATTGCGGGACGTGTTAACCATTGCTCAGCGCTCGTATCGAGGAGTATCAGATCAAACGAAAGCGCGAGAAGGGCGAGATGTTTAAGCCAGCTTCTCGCGAGAGGATCGATAATTTTCAACCTTGCATCCAGTGACACCGATAAATAGCTGGCATCGACGGGATTTCGGCGCGCGGATAAACGAGGGCACGCTTCCACCTTCCAGGCGGAAGAGTGCGCTTGTAGATTGGTCATATAAGCGTGGAGTTAAGAGGTGGTCCTGAGCCTAGCGTTGGGTTTTTCCACGAGCCAGTTTGTAGGATTATTAAGGTCCCTTACATTCGATGATAGGTATTGCGAGGCTCCATCGTAGGCGACTGCATCCACCGTCATCCCATCATCGGCATCAGATGATGGCCATATCAGCTGCGCCCATCAGAGCGGCCAACGAATTCTGTCACGCTTAACCGCAAAATCGTCCTGCTCAAACCGCAGAAATTGAGAACAAAATCTTGAAAAATGAGTCCCATTGTCCTGGGGATCTGCAAGCGAAAGGTCCTCACGAAAACAGGAAGCGCCCCGTTCCGGGCTCTGGCAGTAGAGCCTCGTACGCGAGCGCACAGACACGAGAAACAAAAATCCATAAAGACGCGTTGCTGCCATCCAGAAAAATCTGAACCCGCCCGAATCGCGACAGTTAGGGATATCGAGCAGATGTCCGACAAAACCGTGGTCGCGACTATTCCATCCCGAGATCAATGTCCGGCGTTTTTCACAAACCGCTCGAAGGTCGCTTTATGATCTGATTGGGAAGGACATCGCGGGCGATCGTCGGTGGTACGGGCGTTCAGCGCGCGAGGAGACCGCGGCTCAAGTCTCACTCACGAGCATCCGTCCCACGGGCCGCGTCAGGTCTTCATCTATTTGCACATAACTGCGATAAAGCCCGCGACGGAGAAGATCGCGGACGCCTCAAGCGGGACCGCTGCAGCGATGGTGGGGAGTTCAGGACTTGGTATCCCCGAAACGTCAAGCATTCTCCCGTGTCCCCACGCATCGGGGCGGGCTATGGATCCTAATCCGCTTGTGCCCGGCACCCCCACCCCCTCCCGTTCAACTGAGTCGTTGCACCGCTGGGCGCAGCAGCGCGACATGCTGGGATTGGCGGTCGTCATCGTCCGAATCGCCCGCAATGCGGCTTTTGAGGGAATAAAGCCCCAATTTTCGTTGCACGTGACTTGGCATCAGTATCAGGCAAACGCAGGAACCGCAGGTTGGCAGCGACATTTGGATTGTTCCCGCTCGCTGCTTCGCCGCCCCTTTCACGCCGCCAATTGCCAAGTGCCAACTCAAGGTTGGAGCGATTAGTAATTTCAGGATCGCTGTCTATCACAGCGGTAGTGCCCGATGGCCGTTTCCTGCTGAGGGCCAGATCGAATAGTGTCAAGACGATCATCGATCCTACCACCGCTACCGAGGCCGTCACTAAGATCAGGAACACCGCTACAATCAACCCGTTGATGATCGCCATAAGATTGGGTTCTGCCACAAACGCGGGATGTTGTTCGCCAATCTGGCCCTTGCCGACATTGATTCCCAATCCGCGATAGGATCGGGGTTCCTGGCAGGGCGTGGTCGGACCCCCTATCCGAAGCCGGAGTCGAAATATCATCGACCAGTCGCGATCGAACCCATCAGAAGACGGGTTATGGGTTCCACCGCAGTCAAGAACAGTTTATCTCTGCGAGCACCTTGGGCGGGCCTGGCTCGCTGAATCAATTTCAAGATCCGGGGTGAAACTTCGCGGCCTGAGTTGGGACAGACAAAGGACCAGAGCACCCATCTTCGCTTCCTCCAAATCTTGGCGGGCGATAGATGGAGTGCCAGCGAACCTGAACAATATCGGGTGGCGCATGAACTTCTCATTATAAGTTCATGAAGCCCCCACTACCGGAAGGAGCGTTGGCTATGCCGGTTGCCTCCTCAATTTGCCAGGTCCGGCGGCATATCCAGGGTTCGTCGGCGGCATCGCGGCCTCGCAATGCCGCCTCGAGCTTTGTCCGTCCCCGTCCGAAGTGGGGCGACGACTGAGCCTATTGCAACCGCAGTGTCCGCCAAAGGCGCGGAGGCTCAATTTTGTGTCCGCAGAGCGTCCGGGTCTCGAAAACCGATTTGAATCGAGTAAGACAAGGCTTCGTCATTCAGGGTTTTCGGGGGCGGTGGAAACGGCGCTGCATTCTGCACAGTCGCAAGGGCCATTTCGTCGAGCGCAGCATTGTCGCTTGAATGTTCGATTCGCGCGTACCGAAGCGTGCCGCTTGCACTAATGGCGAAAGTTACCGTTGCACTGCCGGGTGGCCCCACAGCTCTGGGTTGGCGCGCAAGGAACGCCCGAACCTTTGCTCCATAGGTGACGACATTCTCTCCCGGGGTCGTAGCTTTCAAGAGTGACGGCGATGGCTGCTTTTCGTTCGAGGCAAGCGCCATAGCTTTCCAGGACGGTTTGTCGTGGGACTCTGAGGCAGCGGTTTCTTCGCGTTTAGGGGAGCGGCTACCTTCGGTTCACTGGCTGCCGCGCGGGCGATGAGGCGTCTTTTGACGAGACTGGGTCGGTCCCCGGCAGCGATAGTGTGGGCGTACTCGCCTTCGTTCGCGGGTTCTTCCAGGCTTTGTGATTGTTCCAAAATAGACGCGACGTAATCCGGCTCTCTGGACTCTGACGAGAGGAGGGCTGTGGGGGTTTTCAGGTCCGCTCGGCCACGAATGGTGCTGACAGATTTTGCATGGATCGAAAGCTGTGCTGAGTTCGCCGCCGTCAGTTCAGGCGGCTCGACCTCGCTTTTGGAAGAATCCCCTGATGAGGCCGGCAGAAGAAACATAAGCGTCGCGCAGATCAAGGTGACGCTGATTGCAGGAGCGCCAAAAAATAAGAGAAATCGCTTCTCGGACATGGCAGTGGGTTATTCGCTTGCTGCACGTTGATGCACGAGGCGGCAGACTTTTATCCTTATCGGACAGGGCGGAGAGGATGTTGGTGTCGATCTTCACATCGAGCATATGATCATCATTGGGCGATCTTCAAAAGCCGTTTTGGCTGCTTGCTCATAGACCTGCAAGCATCCGGTCGCGCCGAGCACGACGGCCACCGCTACGTTGGCCAAGATGATCCGAACAATGCATTTATTCATGGCGTCCTCCCCTGTTGTCGAGTGCATAGCATTATGCGTCTACAAGCACGGTCACTCACCATTCATTGGTCTAGGCATGTGCGCCCCTTTTCTGATGAGATTCGGTGCCTGGTCAGGCGCGGCGCATTTGGAGTGCCAGGCAACGGATGTGGAAAGACGCTCAGAAAGAACGGCATTATATAACAGCTGGTCAAGATTGTCGAAGCGCGAGCGGTGTAAAAGCATCAGAGGAATCGTGAGGGTAATACGGGTCCAACCACAAAGGATGGGCTGTCGCAAATTTCCTCAGAGATGTCTGTATGAAGATTCGCCGATTCGTGTGCTGATCCCGACTCCTAGCACGGATTGACATGCTGGACTCTCTGCGTAAACCCGCGGGAGGAGGAACTCCGTGAGCAGGACAAATCCTCCCGATTCAAAAACAGTTCTTATTGAACCCTTCGACAGCCATCTGTTGATCTTCAGTTGAATCCAACGGATAGCGACTAGTTCTTCACGCCGTTTTGACACGCCTCCAGACATCCTGTCATCCAAATGTTTTGCCATCCTCGAATTTGCAGGATAACAGTATAGAAAGCTAGAATTGGAAATTTCGGGCTTTGGGCGTGGAGACAATTATGGGCATTGTCCAGCGAAACTTATCAGACACGTTCAATAGATTTTTCGCCTCGGAAAAGTCTAGCGGGATTTTGCTGATTCTGTGCACTGTAGCTTTCGCTCTTGATGGCAAACTCCTCAATCGGCACAACGTATATGAGTGGGTGGCAGGGGTATGTCGGTGGTCTTAGTCTTGAGCATTGGATAAACGACGGGCTGATGGCGATTTTCTTTCCTGCTCATCGGCTTGGAACTGGAACGCGAACTGTACAGCGGTGAACTGGCACAGAGTTAAGAACGCACTTCTTCCGATTTTTGCGGCCATCGGCGGAATGGTCGCACCCGGGCTGATTCACTTTTTCGATCAATGCGGGAACATCGACGCAAGCCGGAGTCGGGATTCCGATGGCTACTGACATCGCGTTTGCTCTTGGCGTTCTGGCCATTCTCGGAAAGCCGTATTCCTGCGTCGCTGAAAGTGTTTGTGGTGGCCTTTCGCCATCATAGACGATTTGGGCGCGATCGTCGTGATTGCCGCGTTCTACACGACGCAACTTTCGGTTTGGTATCTTGTCGGTGCTGTAGGAGTTTGGGCCCTATTGTATGCGCTGAATCGTCTCTTCCGGGTTATGTCCCTCGTTCCGTATTTGCTGGGCGGGCGTTGATGTGGTTTCTCATGCTTCAGTCAGGTGTTCACGCGACGATTGCCGGCGTGATGCTTGCCTTTGCAATCCCATTCTCTGCCAAAGACGAGGACGCAGAGTCCACCCTCACACAAACTCGAACTTTTCTTACACAAACCCGTTGCGTTCATCATCTTGCCGATTTTCGCACTGGCAAATACGGGCATCTCTATGGGCGCGGACTGGATGCAACAACGTGACCAGCAACAAACGGCGTCGGCATCATCGCCGGTTTGATTCTGGGCAAACCTTTGGGAGTGACATTCCTGTGTTTTGTCGCCGTTGCAAGCGGCCTATGCCGCTTGCCGCCCGATTTAAATTGGCGACATATTTCCGGCGCTGGGATTCTTGGCGGTATCGGATTTACGATGTCAATTTTCATTGCCAATCTCGCCTTTGTCGAAAATACGCAGACAACAAACGCCTCCAAAATGGCAATTCTTTTGAAGCTTCGCTGATCGCGGGAACAATCCGGCTTTCTATGGCTTAAACTGTTTGGCAAACCCGAAGAGACGGACCGCAATATGGACGTAATGGACATTAAGCAGCCGAGGTCAAATGCAATGAAGAAGCGGGTAGAGGGAGTACCAATGGCAATTTTTCAGAATGTTGCTGCAGCGGGCAGCGAAATTTTCCAACCTTCCAGATGTGAGGAGGACATCGTAAAATGCCAGATCAAACGCATGTTCGAGCAGATGTCACCCGGAGACAGATCCTTCAAAAGATTCTGTCCGGTGCGATTGTTGGGGTCGCCGCGCAAGCTGGAATCGGGCTGGCGTTTCCTCCACAAGGGGTACGCCCAAAGCAGTCTGAGTCCCGATGCATGCTCTGCACGCATTGCGCACAGGCAACCAACGGATGGTCGCAAATCAGCCGACATCGATTGAGCACGATCTGACCATCCTGAGAGCGCACACCGCCGATAAACAAGAGCCCTTTGCGGGAGTGCTTGCTTGTGCCGATTCTCGCGTACCTTGTGGAACTCGTTTTTGATCAGGACGATCGGCCACCTCTTTGTCACACGAGTGGCCGGAAATATGGTGACGCCGGAGGTTGTTGCCAGCCTCGAATATGGAAGTGGCTGTCGCCGGGATCAAAGCGCGCTGCTCGTGCTTGGCCATAATGGATGTGGAGCAGTAAAGGCGGCTATGAAAGCCAGTGCTGCACCCAGGCAAATCAGCGTCTCGTACCAGCACCTTCGGCCAGGAGTGGCACAATCTGGTGGCAATATCGATAAGGCGATCGAAGCCAATGCCACGGATTCAGGCCGAGTTGCTGCGCACTTCCTCTCCAGTCATCCGGGATGCGATCAAGGCTGGCAGAGCTGAAAGTGGAAGCTGCCGTATATGATCTCGCTACTGGAAAAGTCACGGTGGAGTTGACCACCCGGATCTATTCGGCTCCAGCAATGTTAGCTATTCATTTAATTCTTACAGAGGCGGGGTAAGGAGCACCGTTCGTGTAACCGCTATGCGTGCTCATGCAGCGAAGCTATCTCAGCCGACGAGGATCACCCCAGGAGGCATCCTGACCAACAAGAGTGTGCCAAATCCGGTGTCTCCACGGAGGGGTTCACCATCACATTGTGCTCATTGTCTGTGCTCAGCTCTGCCTCACTTTCAGGCCTATTCCAGCCAAAGTTCGCTTTTTTCCTAACTCTGGTTCCTCGGTGAGTCCAGTGAGCCCGAGTAGGCTGGAAGAGGGTCCCAGAGACGGTTTCCTAAACCATCTGTGGTTAAGCCTACCAAGGACTCAAACGCGCTTTGGAGGGAATTGCCTCCTTGCTCCACCTATGACTTAGAAAAGAGTACCGCGGTGGAACTTGACGGTACTGGTCGAGTAGGAGATATGGAAGAGGGTTGAAGGCCAAATTCATTTGTTTTTGAATTTCAGGCGGAAGGATACGTCAAAACCTTAGAAATATCGACTTTTCGGCCCTCGACCATGAGAGAGGTTTTTGGAACACTCGGGCAGCAGAACGACCAGGCTCAGGCAGGAGAGGAAGCTGGAAGCTGCTTTGAAGATGGTGGTAAAAGCAGGTGGTAAACCGGATTCAGTTGCCTCACAAGAGGCTCACTTTTCGTAGGCGATTGGTGATGCACCGTGGAAGGCTTCATTTAGCATCACCACCAGTTACGGAGGAGGCTGATGTGCGAGTCTGTGGGATGAACGTCTGAATCCGGTACTTCGCCATGTTCTTATCCTGCTCTTTTTCAGGTGCTGTGCTCGCTGACAGCACCTTGGAATGCATTCGGACAATCAGGTCGCCCAGATGGTTCTGAGAGTACGTCCTATCCACAGGCTTTTGACGGTGACCCCGTGGATCTTGCCACGGGGCTCCATTCGGTAGAGGAGCCAGACTCTTGTCTTTCCTGATTGATTCCTATTGTCCTGACGAGGGTTATATCGGAGTAAAGACTCCGCGTCGAGAGCGTTTGGCGTCGGAGCCAGCCATCCCTTCGAACTCTATCTGCTCAGGAATGACCTGTGTTCAGAGATTCGTTTGATTCTGCCCTGATGGGGCGTTTATTCAGCATCTGCGTACAACCGGGACCAATTGTCTTGGATTCGACGCTCGTGCACACAACATCACCCACGGTGTTTCATAACTCGGGCCTGACCTGGAACAAGGATGCGCAGCAGTGATCCTGTACAGACAGGGACGGCATCAGCTATCGGTTCAATGACTTCCTGGTGCTCATCGAGGTGGAAGATAGTCGAAACATCGCCTGACAGTGGGGCGGGACTCGCATCAGTAAAGTTGCGAGCAGTCACCACCCTGTGGGTACTGGTTGAAGCTTGTCCGAGATGACCAAGGGAGAATCGTCCGCATCGAAGACTTCTTGCCAGGCGGGCGTGCATGAGTACGACGCAATGCGAGGACGGCTCTGCGCGTGGAATATCCAGCCCTGACGCGTCTCCGCATGGTACACCTACGACGCGGAAGATCGCATGGTAAGTCGGTCGGCGATCGGAATGGTCCCTTATTCTGGAATACGTACGACGAGAAGGGCAGGGTCGCTACTCAGCGCCATTCAAATAGTGTCACAGTGGGACTTTCGCTATTAGCTGACGGAGACAGGGAAGACCAGACAGACCCTGGTCAGGAATCGGCAAGGCAAACTTCGAGTCGCAACCTTAACGACGCAGGTTACCTCATCATCCGATACAAGGCGACGCTGATGGGACAAGACCACAAACTACGAATTACAAATGGAATGCTGAGACAAACCAATTTCTTGGTTGATGTTGTAAACGCCGCAGAGGACAGCACAAGGAACCTGCTCTCAAGTGGGGACCAGCGCAACGCGAAGCAATCAGAAACGCCCTGAACAACTCGCTGCCGACTATCGAGTCCAGACTCATTTAGCTGGACAAATCACCGATGAAGGGCTCCGAACCTTGGCGAAGCCCCGCGAGCCGCTCCTTGCTTATGAAAATGGCTCACGCAAACCCATGACACGTGAGGAACTCCAGAGAGTCCGGGACGATCCCGTACACGAGAGGAGCGTTACCAGTCGATTGCCTTCCCGAATCCCGACTCACAAGAAGTGACCGAATCTGATTGAGTGCAAGTGGTGGGATTGTCGGGATGACAGAAGGGCCGGATACCTTGGGGGATGTTTGAGTTTCACGAGGTGGTGGATAGGAAGACCGAGGCGGCGTCTAGTGGCCGAAGTGCCCAGTGACCGGAGGACTCTGGCAGCTCGCTGCAAAACGGGTGACCGAGTGGTCTCCGAGGCCTTGCGTAGATGGTTGCCGCTACACCGGAAGGACTCGCTGCATCCCGGGAATCTCGCTGCTATCGAGAAATCCGATGGATCTGAACTGGAGTGGGGAGTTAGAGTCGATTAGTGTGCCACCGGCAAATGCGGTGCTTCCCCGGGTGGCATCCCTCTCAGAGGGGGTTACGCTTATGATGCCGCTCAACCTCAGGTGCTGGATCGTCATTGGCGGGGCCTGGCGCAACCACTGTTCATCCGATCCCAATTGATTTCCCTCGTTTCGAGCTCTATCAGGGGCACCCGGCCTGAAGAGCCGAAGTATCATTGGCCCGCAGCCCGAACACGCTTGGAGGGTTAACTTTGCCGGTCCAGTACTCAATGCATCCCCTTGTTTATGCGGAGGGACCGGGAAAGGTTTGACCTTCCCTGATCCCATCATCCTCTCCCTTAAGTCAGATCCAGACCCCTCCAAACCGCGATCCTCGTGGCACCCAGCTCCGGAAATCAGTTTACCAACCACGTATAAACGAGAACCGATCAGGACTCGAAGCATCAGACAGAGCTTGTGCTAAATTTGAGCACAATCCCCTAAGAGCCGGGCGCTACTAATCGGAGACAATAGAAAATCACGCTAAGCGCTATGCTGCCCAGTGCTGAAAAGGGGAAACCATTTGAAACACCGAGCCTTTGTGAAAACTCCTTGCTCATGCATTCCTAAACCGCTGGTCGGCTCGTCCACAACACCTGCGAAAAATTTCTGGCCTCCACACTCCCGAAATCTCAGCAACGCCTACAAATGAACTTTCCCCTGTCCTTCATCCCAGATGGTTAGTGGACCGGGGGGGTGAGATGCTATTAGCGAGATGGACATAGCACACAACGAGCACAACCCCCGAGCGTCGGATCGCATCCCCGAATCACCATCACAGATTTCTTCGTTGACCTGCGGAGGGAAAACCTGATCCCGTGCTTCGATTCTAGGGGCGCAACGTTTGCGCGTGAGGTCTGCATCCTGCCATGCCCCCTCCTTTCGTCGGCTGGAATTTTCATTCCAGACCCGACCTGGTTTATAGGGGGCAGGTCGCATTTGTGGGAGTTCCTCCACGATCTTGGTATACGGCTCGGCCCGCTTCTTCGCGGGTGTCGTAGGCCAATTCTTACACCAAGACCAGCGCATTTCCTACTTCCCACATGGCGCGATCAGTGCATTATGCGGCGCACCCGCGATCATACCTCACCTCAACCGGAGGTCTGACGCCATGCTGCCCATAGAAGAAGCGATTATGGAAAAGCTGCGGAGCGGTCCGTGCTGCTTTGACGAAGTGGTCACGTACCTTCCCAATTTCAGCTGGGGAGAAATATTCGTCGCCGTTGATTGTATGTCGCGGGACGGACGGGTGGTGCTTCGCCAACTCGGTTCTACGACCTATCAGATTTCACTCGGCTCGCGGTTTGCATACGCCTAGCGCAACATCTAGCGAGACGGGGCACGACTAACCGGGAACGTGATGCCGATACCTCATGTGGCTGCCTTGACTAAGTGAAACGGCAACTGCAAGCGGAGCGGGCGGACAACGGAAGCGAGCGCATGACGAGGCTGAAGTGGAAGGGTGGAGCAGTCCACAACCATGGCTCCTCCAGTAGGCCGTAACCTAGAGGCCCGATGTCAGAGATCTACTAGAGTGATGCTTGGTTTAGAAACCGCTATGGAAGCACTATGAATGCGCGATGCTCCCTGGCCGCATTCAGTGCGACCATGAAGGCTCGGCTCCGAAGGAACCAGGCCTTCACTTTCATAACATCGCCACAAGTCCCTCCACGGTCGGCTTGGAGCGTTTCCTTCAGCCCGATTATTGACCAGCATATGCCCGCGTCGCCCCGCGCCGATGCTGATTCTCACAGAGCGGACGTTCACAGGCTGAATGGCGCGAGGCGTCATCATTACACAATCTACGTGCACTCGTCCGGGCAGGCTTTCTGCTTGCCGTCATAGTATGCGTCGTTTCCGATCCCGCTTGTTTGGGCCTTAATCATAGGTATTGGCGAAGCCTACCCAGTGAAGATCAGCAGGACCTCACATACCAGCAAGTTGAGTTTGGTGCTGAAGAAGATTCTACCACAACCGTGTATGAGCGATCAGGGCAAGAATGAGGTGAAGCAGAAATGAGATCAAGCGGGCGAGTGGACACCTAAGCCTACCAGCAAGCTTCTATTGGACCCTCCTTTATCTTCTCTGATGAGCACAGGGAACAATGACCGCGCCAACCCTGGCGGGAGAATGGCGGCGGCAGCTGAGCTTGCTGGCGGCCCTTGCGCCTTAGTTCGCTTCCGCTCTAGAATGGGCCTCCCTGCTGAGTGTTCTGACCGAACTCCGCGAGGCTCCTAGTGGGATCAGATTTCCTCAAATTATTTTGCGCACTGGCTAGTGGGTGGATCGCAATGCGTGAACAAACTCTGAACGGTGGCCTAGGCCAACTGGGGCTGGTCAGTGCAGCGGCTCCTCCACGCGTTTTCGCCACGTGGTATGTTGTTCCACTAGGGCAACGGGGTTCAGCATGAACGTTTCGCTAGAGAAGAAGATTGCGGTGGGCCTCGGGGCGGTACTCATCCTGCTGCTTGGAATCGGGTTCCGCTCTCCTATCGAGCACGACCGACCTCATAAATCGTTGAAGTCCGGGCAGCGCAAACCCATCAGGTGCAGGGAAACGATCGAGCACCTGCTTCACCTGATGGAGGACAGTAGAAGACAAGCAGCGGCTCGACCTGCTTACCGGTGAGAACCAGTACCTGCAATCTTCGCGAGGCAGGCCCACAGCATAGAAGAAGTGCTGCACAACCTGACTGACCTGACTCAGGATAGTCAAATCCAGCAAGAACACCTGCTTGCCTTGCGTCGTCTGATCGATCTGAGATTGGCACAACTCAAAGAAGCGATCGACTTAAGGAATGCTGGAAGGATTGAAGCGAATGAGCAGATAGTCCGTCAGCACGCCGGCAAAGAGACCATGGACAAGATCCTAATGGTGCTCGGTAAGATGCGGGACCAGAGAGCAGGTTCTGTTGATCAACTGGTCGAAGCAGGCAGACAGGGCGGCCTCGTTCACGTGCGCGCTCGTTATAGGCGGAACCTTCGTGACCCTTGTGCTTGCTATCGGAGGAGGAGTGCTGATCTTTACGACCTGTCGAGGCGCAGGCGGGTCGAGAGAGAGTTGCTTGCCGGAGCCAGGCCCGCCAAGACATTGATTTTGCGTACCTTACCTGTTGTGATGTACTCTGCCAAGCCCTCGGGAGACTACGGTGCATTGTGGGTGAGTGAGAACATCGAGGCGCTGACCGGTTTCTCTCCACGTCTCTTCTTGGATGACTCATCCTTCTGGGCCTCGCGGCTTCATCCCCACGACCGGAAGAGGGCCCTGCATGGAATTGAGAAGCTACCGCAAGAGAGCACTCTGGCGACGGAATACCGTTGGCAGACACGCAACGGCGCAGTACCGCTGGTTTCGAGACGCAGGCGATGTTGATTCGGCGATCGGACGGAACCCCACAGGAAATCATCGGCCTCTGGACCGACGTCACCGCACAAAGACAAGCGGATGGGGTGCTACGAAGGCAGGCCGACATTATCAATCAGATCCAGGAAACCGTCATCTCCATCGATCTGGACGGCTACGTGATGAGCTGGAATAAAGGGGCGGGAGGTTGCTTGGATATCCGACGGAAGAGGCGCTTGGCAAACATATCTCATTCGTCTACCCGGTGGAAGACCGTGAGTTCCTGAGCGTGAGGTCATCGGCCCTGTGAAAGCCAAATGGAACCCATCAGGTCGAGGTTCGTCGAGGCGGACTAAGTCCGAGAAATGCGCTTTGCCCAGCTTCCTCTCACGTTGCTCAGGGATGACACAGATTCTCCAATTGGCATTATCGGCTATTCGATGGACATTACCGATCAGGAAGCGCGTGCAAGAGGCGCTGCTCACTTCTCGCAACCAACTCGCGGCGCTCGCCGTTCGCCTCGAATCGGTGCGAGAAGAAGAGCGAACGAGAATCGCGCTGGAAGTTCCATGATGTGCTGGGGCAGGCGTTGACGGCGCTCGAAACTGGATGTGGCATGGGTCTACAAGCGGATCACGGAACTCGATCGAACCGGCCCAGCTGGCCGCGGTGCTGACAAGACTGGTTTCAGGCGCTGGAACTCCTTGACTCGACCATTCAATCGGTGCGTGATATCGCGACAACCTTGAGGCCCGGTCGTCTTGGACCAGCTCGGGCCTGGAGTGCTGCGGTCGAATGGCAGGCGCGAGAGTTTCATAACTCGGACTGGGATTTCATGTGAAACAACCACTCTCGCCTCACAAAATAGTTTTGGAGCCTGAGCAATCAACCACGCTGTTCCGTATTCTCCAAGAGATCTTGACCAACGTGGCGCGGCATGCCAAAGCCACCAACGTCCACATCAGGTTGGAACAATCTGGTGAGCATGTGTCCTTGCAAGTCAGGGATAACGGCAGGGGTATCACGGACGTGGAGCAGTCCGGACCGAAACGCGTTCGGTCTGCTGGGGATGCGCCTGCGCGCCCAACAGCAGGGCGGATGCGTTCGACATTCAGGGAGCGTCGGGAACTGGAACAGCGGTCACCGTCCGGATCCCGCTGTATCGGCCAGCTGATGATTAACATTCTCCTGGCAGACGATCATCCGTACCTGCGCCGCGGCCTCGTCCAGATTCTAATCGATGAATTCCCCGGGGCCGTGATTGGCGAAGCGTCAGAATGTCCCCGAGCTGCTTGAGCAGGCTCAGAAACAGCGATGGGACGTGGTCGTGCTGGATCTGAATATGCCGGGACGTGGCGGGCTGGAGGCGCTTACACGAACTGAAACGGCTCTGCCCGAGCCTTCCACGTGTTGGTGCTGAGCATGCATCCTGAGGACCAGTTTGCCGTGCGGGTGTTGCGTGCTGGGGCGCTGGCTATCTGACGAAGGAAAGCGCGCCGCAGGAATTGGTTCATGCCATCAAGGCAATCTGGAAGGGAGGAAATACATCACGCCCAAAGCTGCTGAACTCCTCGCGGCACACCTTCATCAACACGGCGACAGCGAGCAGCCACTTCACTGTTCCCTGTCTGATCGTGAATACCAGGGTGTTCTGTTTGATCGCCGCCGGAAGCACGATTACTGACATTTCGAATCAACTCTCCCTCAGCGTCAAAACCATCAGCACCTACCGTTCGCGCATCCTGGTGAAACTGGATCTCAAAACAGAATGCAGATCTGGCGCGCTATGCTGTTCAGCATCGCATCGTTGAATGACCACAACAGCTGGTCCGTCATGTGACTTCCTACGGTAGTTCCCGAGCCGCTGGCATCAACCCTGTCGTCCACCTCGCTTTGCTTCACTTCTCTGTCAGACAATTCTGACAAACGGCCACAGCCAGTTCTTACAAATACGATAAGACTCATTCTTATCCTTCTCGATGAGGCAATGGTGTTTACTGCGATGCACGGGCAAATCGAGAGCATCGCTTAGGGACACCATGATGGGCCAGCCAAGGACAGCTGGAGGCTCTCATTGAGCCCAGAACCTACTGGAGGGAAGGGAGGACTGAGATGAGTTGTCAGCGCTGCGGAGGGGTTTGGCCACCGAGCTCGCGGATGCGATGCGCGAATTGGTCTGTCCAATGGTGGTGATCGAGGGCCGATACACTGCCATTGCGACGACAGTCGAAGGTCCGAGTTGCGAAACGAGATCTGCCGCCGGGAGACCGTAGGCACTTTCGCTGCGGAGTCGTCTGCAACCTCTACATCGGAAGGGGGACCACAATGATGAGCTATGGGAAAGAGAGTACCTGGTGGTTGACGACGGATGAGCGCGCGCGGCTCAGGAGACTGCCCTTTTGTTAGAACAGGCCGGTTTCCCCGTTGTCCAGGCCTGTGACGGTCTGCACGCGTTGAGCGAAATGCAAAACGCGACGATGTGATGTCGTGGTGACCGATTGCCAAATGCCCCACCTGAATGGGCTTGATTTCTTGGCGCAGAGTCGGATGATCTGGCCCGACACTCCGGTCATTCTCTATTCGGAGACACGGTATATGAGCGAAATGGCGGCGGCACGAGGAGCCTTTGCCTGGATTCGTAAATCATCTGATTCCAGTATCCTTTTGAGTGTGCTGGCCATGAGGCTGATGAAGCCGGGCGTGGAGTGGAAATCCACGCCCGCAATGCAGCGGGTCAGTGTATAGGAAACGCAGGAATAGTGACCTTTGGGCGAAACGAAACCGGGCATCGACCATGGTGATCGCAATCGAATGTTGGCATGGCCGATGGAGTTAGCTTCAGTGGTGTGTCCGCCGTGTGTCGTGGCCGATGTTCACATCACGGACTTATACCCTCTTGACAATTTTGACAAGGAGAATGCGTCAGGGGAGATGCCGGAGACATACTGCAATCTGTTCAAAATGATCGGTGGGGGAGGCGGTCGTGGCCCTCGTAACTAGAATTGCAGGCGAGTGCACCAGATATCCTCTTTGGAAGAGGAGCCTCGGAAGAGACCGAGTTCTTTACAAATATGATGGTCATATACGAAAAACGATCCGTCAAAAATTACAGTGGGGCAGTGCAAGCATGAGATCCGGTGAGCTAGTCCAATCGCGCAAGACGGCTCAAGCCGACGAGAGATCGGGCTCGCTTACGCAATCAGCACTGTAATCGCAAAGGAGGAATACGTCATGAGCACGGGACATGCTGGAGCAGGAGGAGGCCGTTCTGAACATGCTTCGACGATATAAGGTGCTCAGGATTGAGGACCTCAGCAGTGGGCTACTAGATTTCAGTTGGTCACAATTGATTTCGCCATCGACCGGCTTAGCCGAAAGGAACATGATTGCACTGCGTCGAGTGGGTCTGAGCTATCAAATTCGCCCGATGAACCAAGAGTGGACCCTCGGCGAGGGACAACAGCATGAAGAACCGCCTGCTCATCATCGATGACCAGCCAGACATATGCTAAATTGTGTCTGGATTCTTGGATGCACATGAAGCGATTGAGCCGCAGACACAGTCGGAAGAATCAGTCGCCATGAGATTCGGCATCACTGAGCGTTTCGGCCTAAGATCCCGCCTCGGAGGCGGCGGGAGCTACGGCCCGGCGGGAGCTCCTGGTGGGTCCGCCCGCTGCGGACGGCCCCCTCGCGGCCTGGGGGCGGCTGTTCCCTCCGCAGGTCGGTGATCAAACCGATGGGTGTCATTGGAAATGCGGTTGTGCCCCGCGTAAATTGTGGACACGGAGTTCTTGCGCGTTGCAACCCATCCATTTTCCGAGAATCAGCCTCTTCGATGCTCCATTTCTCAGAGACATCCAGGTGCACTCGCTCAGGATTCTCTTCGGGGAGGCCTCGGCCTGTCTTCCGTCCTCAAGAGGGGTGTTGAATCAATTCAGGGGGGCTTCCTGCCTCCAGTGGCTTCACCACCTGTCTACAATGTAAGTGGGGCACAACATCAGACTCTTGGGTTGGAGCAGGCCGGGATGGTTCACGGCAGAACCGTCTACCGATTCCCAATGAGACAGTACCTGCTCCCAACCCATTGAGCCTTCTTGCCTGATGCAAGAGGGTAGTCAGTCCGTACGACGGCTTCATTCGCGTGACGGCATCAAGTTTGACTACAGCGATCGGGTCGATCACCCATCGCGTGATACTGATTGTTCAGCTTCGCCTCAATCCGATCACCCGGCTGGATTTTTCCATTATTTGGGTAGGTGGTTTGTCGGTATGCAGCGCACTTCCTCACCGTTCCCCCATGACGCATAGTTATGGCCTTCGATGCGCAGCACTTCGCCCCTGATCGTCCAGCCGCCTTTCCAGTCGGGCGCCCTTCATCGGATCGCGCATCACCATCTATCTCCTCGATCCCAGATTGGCCCGTGTTCATTTGGTCTGTAACTGAAGCCGCAATACGTGCCTGCGCCACGTTGGACGAGCCAGGCACAGCAAGACACCACAAGACATGAGACCGACAACTTTGGGAATAGTAGCCATGGGCGCCTCGCCGGTTAGATGCTGCAAAAACCGCATACCTAACTCTACTAACCCGGAGAATTTTCTGTACCTGGGGCTTTACTAGTTTTTTGGCGAAGATTTCTAGGCTGGGAACGAGACGAGCGGGTGAGTTGGGAATTTCCTAAGCCGGCCACCCACAACGTGAGATACGAGTCCTTCTCTCCAGTTATGTGTGTCCCAGTTTTGGGTTTGGGGGCCACTACGGGCAACGGTTCTTGAGGCTAATCCTGCTCGGTTCACCAGGTGGATCTGTTCATAGGACGGTATCGGGAGGAATACCACCGTTATCCAGGAGTCCATGCGCCACGCCAAGTAGCGCAGAGGAGTTTTCGATTGGGGAGGTGAGTGTATTGATCCAGCAGCGAGCTTGTGCCATGTTTCCCCTCTGAGTCTGCACGGCCGCGATTGCCCTATAGGCTCTCGCTCCAGGCTAATTCCTCCCCAATACCCCTAGCAGTGGCGAGCTCCTGGGCTGTCACCGTCTTTTGCTCCAGTTGAATGCGATATCGTGCAGTACCATATTCCTTCGTAATGGATCATCAATGTCTTTGACTGTCTCGATCGCACCCTTCACATTTCCTGATTGTGCCTGTGCGATCGCAGTAGTTGCATCACGACACGGCTTCAGGTGATTTCGGCGGGAATCCAGTTGTGGCAGTTGTGAAGAGCGCCAGTCTGGTCTCCGGCATCGAGGTTGGCCTACTGCGATTGCCTCCATCGCGGCGTCTGGTCTGTCGCATCAACAATTCTGCTGAGCGTGTAGAGCGCAGCCTGGATCTGATTCGATCTCGCTGCATCTCGGCAATACCCAGTAATGTGAGAGTCCCCTCATCTTGTCGCTCGATCTTAGACAGCCAATCTCCAGAGCCTCTTTTAGGTCTTGGGCGTTCGTTTCGACCACCGCCATTCGCACGCTCCGAGATTGGTCGGTCGTCATTCCCCATCTCGAATTAATCAATGCACCGCTCACATGGTTGACCACGTTGTGTGGTGCCACCAGACGTCTTCAGGGAGAGAGCCGCGCGCCCTCGATGGCATGTCGCTGATCGGTCCACTGTACTTCCAGGCGCGGCCTCTGCCACACCATCTTGTACCACGCACAATGATCACATACTCCACGACCGGTCGACCCAAAAACTTCCGAGACGGGCCTGCCAGATCAGACTGTTCAGCTAGGCTCACTTTGTCACCGCATGAGAAGAGGACTAGCCTCGTGTATAGGTTCCTGATGCAATGATATACCACCTGTGCGTGCGGGAAGGAACTCGTAAAAGCCGAAGGTGTGCGCGAGGTTCTACGAGGGACGAGATGGGCCGATCTGTCGCTTATGATGCGCTGACGATGCCGTGGGTGAGGCGCGTATTTGATCAAATCCGCAGTGGTCTTGAGTTTGAGGTGGTCCAAGATCTGCCCCTTATGAAACTCGACGGTTCGTGAAGTGATATTCAAGCAGGTTCGCAATCTCCTTGGCCGTCCGCCCCTCAGCGAGGTGCTGCAGGACTTCTCGCTGGCGCGGGGTGAGGCCTCTCGGTTTCTCCGAGGCTGTGGACAAATAGGCGTCCACCAGCTCTTTCGTGATCGGCGGCGTAATGTAGGAATGGCCCGCGAGCATGGCCTGAAATCGCCTGTTCCAATTCATCCACCGCCGATCGCTTGAGCACATAGGCCGACGCGCCTGCCTCAAAGGCGGACCGCACATATTCCGCATCGGCATGCATCGTCACGATAATGATCTTGGCAGCTGGGCAGATCTTCTTCAGCTGCGCCGCCGCGTCGATGCCGTTGAGCAACGGCATGGAGACATCCAGGATGACGATGTCGGGCGTGCACAGTCTTCGCGGCAGCCAGAAGCGCGTGCCCATCACCAGCCGTACCAACCAGCTCATACTGGTCTTCAAGAATACGGCGAAACCCCTCCAGGACAAGGGCGTGATCGTCTGCCAGCAAGATGCGCGGCTTACGCATTGTGCGCTCCTGCATCGAGCGGAATATCCACCCGGATCTGCGTGCCGTGCATGGGCGCCGACTCCAGCTCGAACGATTCCCTTCGCCATGCGCACCCGCTCTCTCATGCTCAGCAAGCCCAAGTGCTCGCTCATCTGATCCGTGCGAACGGTATCAAATCCCACACCGTTGTCACGAACTGAGAGGCTGACCCCATCGTTCTCGCAAATCAGCTCGATTTCTACCTGTGAGGCCTGGGCATGCCGAGAAATGTTGCTGAGGCATTCCTGTATGACACGATACACACAAATGCTCATGTCGGGTGGCAGTGTGCCCACCGGTTCTTTAACCACGTAGGAGCTCTGGATACCTGTGCGGTCGGAAAACTCATTGACCAGGCGACGTACGGCCTTCAATAACCCCAAGTCATCGAGAATGGACGGATGAAAGCGATAAGCCATTTGTCGCACATCGTCAGAGACCGCGGTCAGGCCCTCGGAAACCCGTCGAATCCCATCTCGAAGAGGCTCCGGATCCGTTCGACGGATCTTTCTCTATCTGCCGAAGCTCCATCGAGAGCATCGCGAGACGTTGATTGATGTCGTCGTGCAGGTCGCGGGAAATTCTCCGGCGGTCTGCTTCCTGTGCCGTCAACAGCTGGCCTGCCAGGGCCCGCAAATCCGCACGACTCTGCTGGAGTTCGTGCTGACTGGCCCGCAACACGGCCTCGCTCGTTCGAAGCGACTGCTCGGTTTCCATATGTTCTTCGACCTCCGTGACGAGCGCTTGATTCGCAGCGGCGAGTTCACGTGTGCGAGCCTCCACCCGCGTTTCGAGTTCATCGTGCGCCAGCTGTAACAGGTCTTCGGCCCGTCGCCGATGCAGGAAGAAAAGCAAGGGCAGCCAAATCGCCGTCAGGCTGAACAACCGATTGGTGACGCCCATCCACAGTGGCACGCCATCTAGCGTAGGCTTCAGGAAAATATCGGTCATATCGACCGTAGAGCAAATTGTCGCCGTGATCAGGGGGCCTTTCCGATATGGCAAGAGAAAGGACAGAATGACGAGCCCACCGTAGAGCACAGAATTCCTGATTCCCAGAGGAAGATACAGATCGAGGATGAAGACGCCGATGCCCAAACCGACGATAAGGATCAGCAGCCGTCTGGTTGTATTGTGACTCTTTCCGTTCCGTTTACGATACATGGTTTACACCGATTCACCTTGAGCGGATTGGAGGACTCGACGGCTCAATTAGGAGTCCCGAATAAGTTCTTCTGCGACTGGTTAAGCCAACACCATGGAGCTCTTCTCATCTCTGTCCATTATCCATCCGCGAAGGAACCGGCAGCAAGAGCTTACACTACGGCTAGCCGCTGCGAGAGTTCCCCTCCCAACGATCGCCGGTGACAGGCAAATCGGACGGTGTCCTGCAATCGAGACAAAGGTTTCAGGCCGAGCGAGTTGATTGATGAACAGCCGGTCTCACGATTCGAACGTGTCCGCGTTGATGCATCGGTGATGCATCTGCACATGCTCGTGGCCATGCATGTCGACGACGTCAGTGGCGAGCAAGAACTCCATTCCCACGCTCAGATCGTGCATCAAAAGAGAGGATAGGGGTTTCCACGAGCAGACCACACTGTGGAAAGTTACAGGTCTGCCGTGAAAAATTACCAGGGGAGTATTTTAGTTCAACCGAATGTATGAGAAAATTGGCTGCTGGAGGATCGACCGCATGAAAACAACGCATGCCTGCGCTGCGAAGGTCTGGTTCCTTCTCAGAGTGGAATACGAATCACAAGCGTGTGACTCGTGGCATCGATGAAGAATTCTTCATGATTTTTTCATGGACCTATCATGTGATGGAGCTAGAGTGCCAACAGAGAGAATAAGGGCACCGGCGACGTTCTGAAGCGCAGAGCCTACGTCAGATAACAACTGTGAGCTGAATCTGGAACGGAGGACTTCACGGAGGCAATGCGAGACGTGAATTTACAGAAGGCCGAAGTATATATGCCATTCGACCTCTTCCGGCGATCGAGCAGTTTGCTGCGACGATCCTGCACGTATCACGCGGAGCTGCTCGTGAACGGCTAGACCGTCACACCGCTTGGGGAAGCTTCGTACATGAATCAGCTCGTCCTCGTTGCCCTGCGAAGGCCGTACACCTTTGTTGTTGCTGGCCATCCTCATCGTGATGTTCGGGGCAAGTTGGCTGCTGGAGAAGCACCGACCGACGTCTTTCCGAATATCAAGATTCCCGTCAGCTCCGTAGCGTCTGATCCTACGACGGCCTGATGCCGCAGGATGTCGAAGGGCGCATCACGTGTGTGTTCGAACGCGTCTTGACCTCAGACGGTCGAAGGCATCAAATACATCTCGAAGCAATTCCTACTTCGGCATTCAGCATCATCAATATATTATCTTCAGGACGGAGTCGACCTGGCCGGCAGCGAGGCCGATATCGCGGCGATTTCGCAGACGGCTCGTCAAGGCAGCGCCGCCGGATATTAACGCCGCCCATGGTCATGCGTCTCGTTCCCATCCTCGGTGCCGGTGGCCATACTGCAAGTCACCTCCGATTCACGACACCGGCGGAGCTCTATAACCTCTGCATCATGCGAATCCGACCCTGCCTGGTCACGATACCGGGCGCGATCCTGCCGCATCCCTACGGGGGCCAGGACATGCAGGTGATGGATCAATCTCGATCAGCAGAAATTGCTCGCCCGTCACCTCACCCGGAGTGACATCCACCAAGTCCTTCGAATCAGGCAGAATCTCGTGCTGCCGCGGGGGACATCGAAGATCCAGGCGACCGACTGGATCGTCCTGACCAACGCGTCAACCGCTGAAGATCGAAGACTTTCGACGACATCCCGATCAAGAAGGAGGGCAATGCCTTCGATCCATCTGCGCGACGTCAGCGTGACGCGTCTCGCAGGCCGGGTGCAAACGAACGCCGTGCTGGTGGACGGTCAGCAGGCCGTCATCATCGTCGTGATGAAGAGCAGCGAGGCGTCGACCCTGGACGTGGTGCGACGGGATCAAGGACATGCATCCCGCGCATCGAAGGAGATCGTGCCCAAGGGTGTGAAGGTGAAACTTCATCATCGACGCCTCGGGTTTCGTGAAGCAGGCGATCGCGGACGTCGTGCACGAAATGGTGATCGCCGCCTCGCTGGTCGGCTCTCATCGTGCTGCTGCTGCTCGGCTCCTGGCGGCCGACGGTCATCGTCCTCACCTCGATCCCGCTTTCAATCCTCAGCCTCGCTCATCGCTCTGCACGCGCTCGGACAGTCGATCAATGTCATGACTCTGGGCGGATTGGCGCTGGCCGTCGGTATTCTCGTCGACAACGCCGCCGTCATGATCGAAAATATCGACACGCACATCGAAACGGGTGCGCCGCTGGAGAAAGGCGATCATCGACGCCGCCAATCAGATCGTTCTTCCAACGTTCGTCGCCACGCTCGCCATCACGATCGTCTGGGTCCCACTGTTCCATCTAAGCGGGATCTCCGGCTGGGTGTTCCCGCCGATGGCAGAGGCGGTCATCTTCGCGATGATCGCCTCATTTATCTTGACGTACACGCTGGTGCCGACCATGGCGAAGTATATTCTGAAGAGCTCACGACACGCTGCACCGCCTGCGGACGGCGGACAGCACGAAGCGAAACCGTCGAAGAATGTCTTTACCCGCTTCCAGCGTGGCGTTCCAACAGCGCTTCGAGCAGTTTCGTGAAGGCTACACGGCGCAGCTCGAACGGGTGGTCGTCATCGTCGTGTCAGTTTCATCATCGTCTCCTCGGCCATCGCGGCAATTTCCCTCGTCCTCTATTACTTCAACGGGCGCGAGTTTTCCCCGAGATCAAGTCAGGGATCATGCAGATGCACATGCGGGCGCCGCTCGGCACGCGCATCGAGGTTGCCGCGCGTATCACGTCCCTGGTGGCGAGGGATGTCGAACGTTGTGTTACCCGGCCAGGTCGCTGAACATCGTGAGCAATTGCGGCCTACCGGTCGGGCGCATAACCTCGGCCTTCATTCCGACGCCGACGGTCGGCACGCAGGATTGCGACCTCACGATCTCGTTGAAGGATGAGCAAGTCGCCAGTGTGGGACATCCGGCGCATTCTCCGCAAGGAGTTGCCGGTGCTCTATCCGGGGACCGAATTCACATTCCAGCCGGCCGATCTGACCGCGAAGATTCTGAACTTTGGCTCTCTCTCGCCGATCGACGTGCAGATTAACGGTCCGGATCTCTATGCCAACCATGAGTTCTGCCCGTAAATTGGCGGGCAAGTTTCGACAGATCCCCGGCTCCAGCGACGTGGTGGTCCAGCAGCCGATGGGCATGCCGACCCTGCTCGGCCGAATCCGACCGCAGGTTCGCGCTCGGCGATGAACATGGACCAGACGGACTTCGGCAACAACGTGCTCGTGACCACCACCGGCAGCCAACAGATCGATCAGAAATACTGGCTTGATCGCAAGACCGGCATGTCCTATCGGATCAATGTCTACACGCCGCAGGCGCAGCTCACGAGCATCAAAGACCTTATGATCGTCCCGGTTGGTCGGGAGGAGACCGAATCCTCGGGACGGTGTGAGAAATGTGCAGCTTCTCGGCAATTTGGCGAAGATTTCAGCCATTGGCACGCCCGGTGCGGTCACGCACGGAAATATCATGCCGCTGATCGACGTCTATGTGTCCGCCGAAGGACGCGACCTCAACTCCGTCCTGGAAGATGTCGAGGAGGTCATCCACAGCATGGAGTCGGAGATCCCCCGGGGCGCGATCGATCGAAATCCGCGGCCAGGCCGAAGTGATGCGCGCCGCACTTCGTGAAATGCTCTTCGGCCTCATCGCCGCGGTCGTGCTGGTGTATCTGCTGACTCGTCGTCAACTTTCAATCCTGGCTCGATCCCTTCATCATCATTACGGCCTTGCCGGGCGCGCTGGCGGGCATCGCAGTGGCGTTGTTCGTGACCCATACGAACATTTCAGTGCCGGCGCTGATGGGCGCGATCATGACGATGGGCACGGCGACAGCCAATTCGATTCTGCTCGTGTCCTACGCCCGCGAGCGGATCGCCATCCATGGCGACGCGATACGGGCCGCGATGGAGGCCGGAACGGCTCGCATCCGACCGGTGCTCATGACCGCCGCGGCCATGATCATCGGCATGCTTCCGATGTCGCTGGCGAACTCTCAGAATGCGCCGCTGGGTCGCGCCGTCATGGGCGGCTTACTGGTCGCCACCATCTTTACCCTGTATTTTGTGCCCTGCATGTACGCCATGATCTACAACCAGACGAGCCGCTCGCCAAAAGGAGCATAGTCTGATATGAATAGCCTGCGTGGGAAAGGCCTGGTCAATTTTGGCGATTGTCGTTGTGCGTGAGTGTATTTCGGCTACCGTTTCTATGTCGGCGGAATCGATGCGGCAGTTCTGCAGGAGGAAGCACTCTGACCGCTCTATCCAGAGGGTGTCCGTGATCAACCCATCAGCTGTTGCCGCCGACCGAGACGATTACGCTGCCCGGCAATATTCAGGCCTGGTATGAGGCGCAGATTTACGCGCAGGTCACCGGCTATGTAAAGATGTGGTACAAGGATTACGGCGCAATCGTGAAGACAGGGCGACATCCTGGCTGAAATCAACGCGCCGGCTCTCGACGCGCCAATATGCCCAAGCCAAGGCTGATCTGGAAACCGAGCGTGCCAAGAATGTCCTGGCTGAACTGACCGCGAAACGCTACGTGGCGATGCGCCAGCACCAGGCGGTCTCGGAACAGGCGATCTCGGTACAGGTCCAAGAGGCGAAAGCCCAAGCGGCGAGAGTCAACGCCGCGGAGCAGAACGTCAAGAACTTCGAGGCGCTGATCCGGTTCAAGACGATCGTCGCACCCTTTGACGGTGTGGTGATCGCGCGCAACATCAACGTCGGGAACTACGTCAATAAAGAAGCGAGCTCTGGAGAGGCTAGCGCTGGCGCAATCAGGGACCTCTTTACCGTGGCTGAGGTCAGTAAGCTGCGCCTCTTCGTCAGCGTGCCTGAGGCGTTCGGGCCCTTTCTCCAGCCAGGCCTGACGGCCGACGTGACAGTGCCACAATTTCCCAATCGTCATTTCACCGGCAAGTTTCTGACCGTCGCTCGTGGGTTCTGACGTCAGCACGCGTACGGCCATCACGGTCTTCGACGATTGACAACGAGGACGGGGCGCTTTGGCCCGGCTCCTACGCCACAGTCCATCTCACGGCTCCGGTCGACAGGAACGTGTCTCACTATTCCAACCACTTCGTTGGTCTTCCAGGAGCACGGCGCGCAAATAGCCCTGGTGAGTGAGGACGACCGCGTGCATTTCAAACCCATCGTTATGACCAGAGTCCTCGATAATGCCATCGAGGTGACAGAAGGGATTTCCGCGAGCGACCGCATTATCAACAACCCCAGCGCCGCGTTGCTGGATGGCGACAAGGTGGTCATCGTCACGCCCGCACCTGGATATCAGATTGAAGTTAAACCTTCAGCAAAGGAGTCACCGACCACGAAAGCCACGTCCAAATGATGGGCAAGCGCTTACCATCGAGAGCGGAGGTGTCGCATACCGGTCGCGCCGCGGCGCGGTGCGCTAGTCTCGTGTTGCTGGCGCTCACCCTGCCCGCGTGCAATTGGTTCCCGGCAGTCGATTTGTCGCCCACGTATACTCCACCTCAATATGTCGTCCCCGCCTCATGGCATGGGTCGAGTCCCTTTGTAGAGGCGATGCCGGCCGATAGCGAACTCCGTCCGGATTGGTGGAAACTGTATGACGATCCGGTGCTGAATAGGCTCGTCGAGCAAGCCCTGGCGGCGAATCCGGATCTGCAAGCGGCCGCGGAGCGCTTCGTTCAGGCCCGCTATATGATGATGAAGGCCCGGGCGCAGTACCTTCCCAGGTCGGCTTGGAGTTCGGCGCGTCACACAATAGGCAATCCGTCGATAGGTTATTTCGCCCTGATAGATAGCCCCCTTCAGCAAGGTACCATGGAGCTTGGAGGAATCGCATCCTGGGAGCCTGATTTCTGGTCGGCACTCCGCAATGCGACTCGCGCTGAGATCTACCGCGCCGAAGAGCGTGCCGCTGACTATGGGCTCGCGCGCCTCAGCCTGCAGGCAGAGGTTGCGTCGGATTATTTCACGCTACGCGGTTACGACGCGCAAGTGGCGATCTATAACGAATCGATCGCTCTCTACAAACAGTCGCTCACCCTCGTCCAGACGCAGTTCGCCGGTAAGATCGCGTCGGCACTCGACGTCGCCCGCGTCGAATCCCTGCTGTTCAGCACTGAGACGAAATTAGCCCAGATCCAAGGCCAACGCCAAGTGACGGAACAGGCGATCGCCATCCTCCTCAATATGGCGCCGGCCAGTTTTAAGCTTGGACCGATCGACGATCTTCGAGTGGCGACGTTCACGATTCCACAGACTATCCCCTCCACTCTGCTTGAGCGTCGACCCGACATCGCCAGTATGGAACGCCGGATGGCGGAGGCGAACCGCGTCATCGGCATCGCCCGCGCCGCCTTTTTCCCCAACGTGTCGTTCCGGCTCGGCGGCGGGTACGAGGGTGGAAGCTTCGACCTGATCAAGCTGGCCAATAGTTTCTGGTCCTATGGCGCCGCCGTTTCGATGCCGGTCTTCCAGGGTGGGTATCGTCGCGCCCAATTGCAACAATCCTGGTCGGCCTATCGTGAGACGGAAGACCTCTACCGTTCGACGGTGCTCAACGCCTTTCGCGAGGTCGAGAACAATCTGACCTTGACGAACCGCCTGACGGTCGCAGTCAATCGGCAGGACGCCACCGTCGGCGCCACGTTCAAAACTCAAAACCTGACTATGCAGCTCTATCGGGGTGGTCTGGCTAACAGCCTCGAACTCATTTTCGCGCAGGTCAGTACGCTCAATGCACGTATCGATCTCGTTGGCATCAAGGCCGATCTGCTCAGGTCCTCCGTGGCTCTCATCCGTGCGCTCGGCGGGGATGGAACCGGAGGCAATTGCCCACCGACGAGCAGATCCAGCCGTTCGATACGTTCCAATATACCAAGCTGCGCAAGCCGCTGCCCGTTGGGGGAATCGATGTGAACGCGGATAATAACTCGATACATAATGATCTGACGAAGCCCTCGGTTCCTTGACCTTCGCTCACAAAATTTGATCGTGAGTGTAAAGTTTGCTGACAGGTGATGAACGCGGTTCAGAGCTAAGTTTCAGAGGTTCTTTGACCCGCGATTTTCTTACTCGGACTCACTCAGGCCCAGTAGCCAGCTTACCCCACACGCAGCGTTGATAACGGTCGCTCGTCTTCGATTGGCCTTCCCTATTGTGGGAGTGGAATCGTTAGAAGAATCCCACCCATCACGTCTCCCGCCTTGAAATCCCTCTTTGGGCTTTTAACGTGTCACATTGTGACAATCGGCGCACATCTGAGACACGGCTTTATCGGCATAGGAGTGCTTGGAAGACACGAGCCCCGCCCACGGTTGTAACGGCTGTATAGGGACGATCGGTATTCCCGAGGATCTTCGTCAGCGCGGTCCGCTCGAACTCTGTCGTTGGGCTGTTCCTTCTATTTATCGGCCAACTGCTGATCAGCCGGAATCGAATTCCAATTGGTTGTTGAGCGACGAGCCGCCCCGTTTCGAGTACAAATTGGGCGGGTAGAGGGAGATCTCCGTCCTCCTTCCAGTGCTCCGAGGCGGAAGACAAGGCCTCGCCTCTGCATCCGTTCTACAATCTCCGCTCGTGTAAAAGTTCGATCCGCCTGGACTACACTATGTATATAATCGGCGACAATGTCGGGGATATGCCCCTGGGCGGCTCTGTCTCCTTGCTCGCGGCGGAGAACACCCACTGACCGAGTAGGCCAGTGAAGATGGTTCCAACAGCGAGTCCCAACCAAAAGCCTTTCATGCTCATGATGAATCCTCCGTTTCTGCGTGTGGCTTGACCCGCTCATTGGCTCCGATAGCAGCACTCTCAAACCAATAATTCCGAACAGCGTTTGAACTATTTGTTTGTGAGCCTTGCCCAGCCGTCGGAACAAACCTATATGCTCTTATCATTCTGCGTCAATCCTTGAAAATGTTTTTGAACCCCGAGTAGCGAAGAGAGTGGAGAGGAAGATTTGTTTTTGCTTTTGAGGATGCTGGCTCCCACTCCTTAAGGGACATCCAAGCACACGCGCTCGTGACTCTGGTGAGAGACCTTCGGCTGGCTTCTGCGGCGATGGATCCTGAGTAAATTCAGTGGGTTTCCTGCGTCCAGCTGACTACGCTATCTGTCCACTATTTTATAATGGGGCACAACATCATAATAGACAGGAGCGCAGGTGCTGTGATTCAATTTACACGTTCAGCGAGGGTGACACGCGTATGGACCGGATTGAGAGAAATTATCGAGCCCTCTTGGCTGTCGCTGTGGTGCTCAATTCGCAGCGGGATATGCACAGCCTCTGGGAAGCGATTACAGCCGAGATCACCAAGGTCATTCCATGGGCACGGGCCTCTGTCACTCTGTAGTGATCCTGAGGCCGACGGGTTCAGGTTTTATGCCATCGCCACGACGTTGGCGCAGGAGGTGCTCCAACGTAATGCCATGGTTCCACGTGTTGGAAGCGCTATGGGCTGGGTTTACCATCATAAAGCCTTACACATCCGTCCTGACCTGACGCGGGAGCAAGTCTTCCTTGAAGACAAACTCGTATGTTCAGGAAGGCCTTGGACGCATGATCAATCTGCCGCTTCTCGTAGGAGACAGGTGTCTCGGCGCTCTCAATATTGCCAGTATAGAGTCGGGGCCTCCCGATCCAGGGGATCTCGAGTTCTTGACGCAAGTGGCGAATGCAGATCGCCTATGCGATTGATCATGTCCAAGCGTACGAACAGATCGATCGACTGCGAGACCAGCTTGTCAGGGAAAACGTCTACCTCACCGAAGAACTGCGGCTCAGCGAAGAACGTAGGCTCATTGGTGGGGAAAAGTCATGCCTTTCAGCAGGTGGTGTGAGGCCTTGCACGCGAGGTGGCCCCCACTCCGACGACGGTGCTCATTACGGGTGGAAACGGGCACGGGCAAGGAACTGATTGCTCAGGCGATCCATGATTGGAGCCCGCGGCACCAGAAACCGATGGTGCGGCTCAATTGCGCGGCCTTTCCGGCAGGGTTGGTCGAAAGCGAATTGTTTGGCCATGAACGAGGCGCGCTTCACCGGGGCCGACCGCGCACGCGAAGGCCGATTTGAGCTGGCCCATGGTGGCAGCCTCTTTTTGGATGAAATTGGTGTGATGCCTTTGGAGACACAGGCCAGAGTTGCTACGAGTCTTACAAGATGGCATGATTGATCGTCTGGGTGGGAAACAGCCCGTTCGTGTTGATGTTCGCGTGATAGCCGCCACCAATCGCGACTTGCCGGGCCGTCGTTAAAGACGGCGCGTTTTCGCGCCGATCTCTTTATCGTCTGAATGTCTTTCCTATCGACTTGCCTCCACTAAGAGAATCGCCCGGGGATATTCCCATTATTGGCTCGACATTTCCTTCAACAATACCGCGTGAAACTCCTCCGTTCGTGCCAGGATATTGACCAGGAGTCCCTAGAACGGTTGATTCGCTACACCTGGCCCGGCAATGTCCGTGAACTGGAAAATGTGATTGAGCGAGCGATGATTCTCTCCATAAACCTGTGTTGCGGATCGACCAACATGTCTTGGGTTCGCAGGACTCCTCCTTCACTGCGTCGCCACCAGCCGGCCTCCAAAGATCTCGAACGACGGCACATTCTGCAGACCCTCACCCTGACAAACTGGCACATCGAAGGTCCCGATGGAGCGGCTGTGCGCTTGGGGATACCGCCCAGCACCTTGCGCAGCCGGATGAAGCAGTTTGGGATGACGCGACCGCCGTCTAGCTGAAGAAACAGAATATCCTTCCCGCCCGAGTTCTCTCTCTATCCACTCAGAAGGGGCCGCTCCTCGATCAGTCGTGGGCTGCGTCCGTGGCGGGCCGCGATCCACCGTGGATACCGGCGGCCAGCTGCATGTGCTCCTAACGGTGACCGCACCGCAGACCCCGCATTCTAATAGGTTCTGACCGAGCGGTTGAAGAAGCAGCTGGGAGCGGCACTGGCCTCATCGCTAGTCATGGACTCTTGCTACGCACCATTCAACGGTGTGATGGCCAGTATAGTTATGTCATTACCTCAGATTTTTCAGGATCAAAGGGATGTAGTTTAAATTTCCGTGTTGGGTGCGGGCCGGTG
>ERZ1370068.2181-contig-1340_pt1 | contig 35462 bp, 39 predicted proteins | sample MGYA00561227_ERZ1370068 | MGnify/ENA primary metagenome ERZ1370068 (study PRJEB38410, sample SAMEA6850437) | metagenome | study: Metagenomic assessment of the ecological functions of the soil: analysis of the soil microbiota associated with the... | reverse complement strand
CAGTTACGTATTGCTCTCGGCATCCTCGCCGCCGCGATCGCGCGCCGTGGCCACCGGGTCGCTGGGCGAAGCTGGAATCGCCACCGGCCCCGCTGGCTGCCGCTGATCACCGGCGTCGGTGTGCCTGCTGCCTTCTTCGGCGTCTCGCTGAACGCGGCGCGGGTCGTCCGCCCGCCGCGGCCGTGCTCGAGCCCTGCGGCTCGGCGATCGGCGGCGCCCCGGGATCCTGGCGCGGGACAACGCCACCGGAACCCCGCGGGACGCGCTTCGACGGCGTCCGGCGCTGATGATCGGCCTCGCGCTGGTCACGCCAGCGATCTTCGGGCAGGGCCGTGTTCGTCGTTCGAGGACGCAGTCGACCAGTCGTCAGTCGCCGACTACGCGTCACGGCGACCAACACGCTTCACGCCGATCGACGTCGCTGCCGGCAAGTCGCTCGTCGGGCAAGCCCGGTGTCAGCGACGTGACGCCGATCCGCGCAGAGTATCCGCCCATTCTCGGCAGCGACCACGACCTCACGGCCGTCGCGCCGAACGTCGCGACCGGGATCCGTCGACTGGAAGCAAGGCGGCAGCTCGGTTCCGGCCGGCTCGGCACGGACGGCTTCTTCACCGACAACGACTACGCCGAAGGCCCACTCCTGCACATCGGCTCGCCGGTGAGCCTCGAGTTCCCGAGCGGCAAGCGGGTGAACGCTGCGGCTGATCGGGATCTACGAGCAGCCGAACGGCGGCCTTCCGCTTCGACGACGCGACCATCTCGACCACGCTCTTCGACCGGTTCGACATCCGCGGCCGAGCGGACGAGATGGTCCTCGTCAACGCCCCGACGGCGTCAGTGACGCCAATACGCAGACGCGCTGAGGACGACGTGCGCCGGGCTTCGCCGACGCGAAAGTGTCCAGACGCGCGACGAGTTCAAGACGAACTTCATCAAGCCGATCAAGAAGATCCTCAACCTGCTCTTACGCTGCTCGCGCCTCGGTAATCGTGAGCCTCGTCGGGATCATCAACACGCTCGTGCTGACCGTCTATGAACGAACGCGCGAGCTCGGCATGCTTCGCGCGGTCGGCATGTGACCAGACGGCAGGTGCGGATGATGATCCGCTACGAGAGCATCGTCACTGCGGCTGATGGGCGCGGCGCTCGGCATAGCGGTCGGCGTCTTCCTCGCCGCGCTCTGTGACGCATGCCGCTCGGGTCAGGGCATCGTCTTCGCGATCCCGTGGATGCAGCTCGTCTACTCTCGTGCTGGCCGCGATCCTCGTCGGCATCCTTGCCGCGGTCATACCCGCCCGGCGGGCCTCCCGCCTGAACGTGCTCAGGGCGCTTCAGTACGAGTAGATCGATCCGTCCGGGGCCCTGCATAGCTCCGCTCGTGCGACGCCTGCGGACCGCTGAGCGAGGAGGAGTGCTACCTCCGGTGCTACGGCCCCTCTCGCAGGCGACAGTGCGGCTGGTGCAGTTCGAGCCGCGGCGACCCGCGGGGGCTCGCGCGCATCACTGGCGAGGACTGCGCCGGCTCTTCGAGGTTCGGCTGGACGCGCGTGAGGCGGAGCTCGCCGCGTGAGGGCGTGCCCGAGCTGGACCCGCTCCGGGCGAGGCGGAACCTGGCGCTCGTGGTCGCGGCGCTAGGCCCTGAAGCCGCTCGGCCATGAGCGGCCCTGCGCGCCGCGGGCGCGGCGCAGGTGAGCTGCACCCCAGCGCGGTCCCCGACGTCCTCCGGCCCCGGCCTGACGTCGTCTTCTGCGGAATCAACCCGGGCTTCGTCTCGGCGGCGGCGCGCTGCCCACTTCGCCAACCCGCGGAACGACTTCTGGAGGCTGCTCCACGCAGCCGGCTTCACGCCCCGGCTCCTGCGCCCGGACGAGCAGTTCGAGTCGCTCGACTACGGGATCGGCCTGACCAACGCTGCGCCTCGGACGACGCGCGGGTCCGGCGACCTTCGTCGGGGCGACTTCGCGGGCGCGGCCGCCCGGCTCGAGCGGCTCGCGCTCGAGTTCGCTCCGGGCGTGATCGCCTTCGTGGGCAAGGAGGCCTTACCGTCGGCGGCGTTCGGCGAGCGGCTTCGGAGCATCGGCCTGCAGGAACGGCGTGCCTAGGCCAGACCCGCCTTTTCGTCCTGCCCTTCGACTCTCCCGGCGAACGCCGCCGTGCCCTGGGACGAGCGGCCATGCGCTGGTCTCTGCGAGCCGCGGAAGCTCGTCTTAGCTTCCTACGCGAACGATCGCCAACCGCGCCAGCGGTTCGTGATCGGCGTCGCGCCGGTCGCGGCCGAACGCCTTCGGGCGCAGGCGTACGCCCGGGCGGCGCCTGGCGGCGCTTGTACTCGGCGCGGTCGATCAGCGCGACGCGCGCGCTCGACGACGTCCGGGTCGAAGCCGTCGCGCGGAGAGCTCCTCGCGCGAGCGGTCCTGCTCGACGTAGGCCTCGAGCACCTGGTCGAGCTGCGGGTAGGGCGGCAGCGAGTCCTCGTCGAGCTGGTCGTGCGCGCAGCTCCGCGCTCGGCGCGCGATCGATGATCGACTGCGGGATCAGCTTCGCGTCCGGCGCGCTCGTTCAGGTGCCGCGCCAGCCGGAAGACGTCGGTCTTGAAGACGTCCTTCAGCAGCGCGAAGCCGCCGGCCATGTCGCCGTAGAGCGTCGCGTAGCCGACCGAGAGCTCCGACTTGTTGCCGGTCGCGACGACGAGCCAGCCGAACTTGTTCGAGAGCGCCATCAGCAGCGACGCCGCGGATCGCGCGCCTGGAGGTTCTCCTCGGTGAGGTCGCGCTCGCGGCCGGCGAACGCTCGGCGCGAGCGCCTGCGTCGAACGCGTCCACGATCGATCGGCTCGATCGGCAGCTCGCGAACTCGATGCCGAGGCTCTCGGCGAGCCGCCGCGCGTCGCTGCGCGTCTCCTCCGAGCGAGTAGCGCGACGGCATCGAGACGCAGTGCACGCGCTCGGCGCCGAGCGCCTCGACGGCGAGCGCGGCGGTGAGCGCCGAGTCGATCCCGCCCGAGACGCCGATCACGACCTCGCTGAAGCCGTTCTTCTCGACGTAGTCGCGCAGCCCGAGCTCGAGCGCGAGGCGCATCTGCTCGAGGTCGTCGAGCTGAACGGCGCAGCTGCGGGCTCGACCGGTCGCCGTCTGCTCGCGCGGCGCGCCGACGTGGACGATCGGTCGCGCCGGCGGCGTCGCCGCGCTCGCGCGCGAGCGCGCGCCGGCGCACGTCGCGCAGGCGCCGCGCCGATCGCCGTCGGCCGGGTCGATGTCGACGACGAGCAGCGCCTCCTCGAAGCCGGGCGCGCGCGCGAGCACCGTCGCCCTCGTCGTCGAGCACGAGCGAGTGGCCGTCGAAGATCAGCTCGTCCTGGCCGCCGACCGCGTTGCAGAAGCGCGACGAAGCACGGAGTTGTCGCGCGCGCGCGTGGCGAACATCTCCTCGCGCTCGCGGTCGCTTGCCGACGTGGAACGGCGAGGCGCGAGATGTTCGTCGACAGCTGCGCGCCGGCGAGCGCGAGGTCGGTCGCGGGCGGGCCCGGCTGCCACATGTCCTCGCAGATCGTCGGGCCGATCGAGCGTCTCGCCGATGCTCGAGCAGCAGCAGGTCGCGCGCCGGGCGCGAAGTAGCGGTCCTCGTCGAAGACGCCGTAGTTCGGCAGGAAGCGCTTGCGGTAGATCGCCTTGACCTCGCCGTCCGGCGCAGACCGCGCAGGCGTTGTAGAGGTCGCGGTCGAAGTGCGGGAACGCCGACGAGCGCGACGATCCCGCGCGTCGCGCGGGCGATCTGCGTCGAGCGACTCGCGCGCCGCGCGGACGAAGCCCGGGCGGAGCAGGAGGTCCTCGGGCGGGTAGCCGGTGACGGCCAGCTCGGGGAAGAGGACGAGGTCCGGCGCCGCGCCGCGTCGCCTCCTCGAGCCGCGTCGAGGATCAGCTCGCGGTTGCCGTCGAGGTCGCCGACGGTGGTGTTGATCTGCGCGAGCGCGAGCCTCAGTCAGGTTTTCGACTACCAGTCGAGAACCTGGCTCAGCGGCGCAGGCGGATCGCGTTCGAGGTCGTCGCTCGCGCGATCTCGTCGACGCGGCTGAGCAGCTCCTCGATGTCGTCGTGCTCGGCGTGGAGGTAGCGGCCGGCGAGCGCGTCGAGCGCGCCCGAGGCGAGCACGCGCACGAGGCGCGGCGCGCAGCTCCGGCGGCGTCCACGGCGCGTCGTCGGAGAAGCTGCCGCCGGTCATCTCGGTGCTCGACGAGGCCCGGGCTGAAGAGGAACACGGGATCCGGCCCTCGAGCTCGTTGCTGCGAGCGTCTCGCCGTAGCGGCAGACGGCGGCCTTGCTCGCGGAGTACGCGGTGCCGGTCGAGCCTGCGGCAGGTACGCGCGCCGCTGCCGGTGATCACGATCCGCCCGCGCCGCGCTCGAGCATCCCGGGAATGACGGCGCGGCAGCAGAGGTGGACGCCGAGGACGTTCACCTCGAGGACGCGCCACCAGTCAGTCCGGGTCGACCTCCCAGGTCGCGCGTCCTGGTTGCCGATGCCGGCGTTCGCGACGAGGAGGTCGATCGGCCCGAGCTCGCGCTCGACCTCGGCGACCATCCGCTCGACGGCCTCCGCGGTCGGCGACGTCGACCCGACGACGGCGAGCGCCGCCGATCTCGTCGCGCGACCTGCGTCGACCTGCTCGCGCGTTCGCGCGGCCGACGGCGACGCGCGCGCCGGCGGCCGCGAGCTCGCGGCGATGTCGGCGCCGATCCCGCGCCCGCCGCCTGTGACGAGTGCGACCTGTCCGTCGAGTCTGTCAGCCAGTTGCGATATCTGCGATCTCCTCCAGGATCTCGGGGTTCTCCAGCGACGAGAGGTCGCCCGGGTCGCTCGCCGAGCGCCTTCGCGCGCACGGCGCGCCGGACGATCTTCGCGCTGCGGGTCTTCGGCAGCGCCGACACGAAGAGCGACCCGCTCGGGCGCGAACGCCTTGCCGAGCTCGCGCCGCCGCGGCGGCCCGGAGCTCTGCGGCCAGTCCTCGCTCGGCGCCGCTCCGGGCACGAGGCGCAGAAGATCCACGCCACCTCGCCCTTCACCGTCGTGCGGCACGCCGACCGCCGCCGCCTCGGCGACCGCAGGGATGGGCGACGACTGCCGACTCGAGCTCGGCCGGGCCCGATCGCGCTTGCCCGCGATGTTCAGCGTGTCGTCGGAGCGGCCGTGCAGGAACCAGTAGCCGTCCTCGTCGACCGAGGCCCAGTCGCCGTGCACCCAGATCCCGGGCAGGCGGCGCCAGTAGGTGTCCGAGGTAGCGCTCGCGGTCGCCCCAGAAGCCGCGCGTCATCCCGGGAACGGCTTGCGGCAGACGAGCTCGCCGACCTCGCCGCGCAACCGAGCGGCCCTCGGCGAGTCGACCACGTCCATCGCCATGCCGAGCGCCGGCCCGCCGAGCGAGCAGGCCTTGATCGGCGCCGTCGGCGTCGGCGAGAGGAAGCACGCGCCGACCTCGGTGCCGCCCGAGCAGTTGATGATCGGGCAGCGCGCCGCCGCCTACGTTCTCGAACAGCCAGCGGTACGGCTCCGGGTTCCACGGCTCCCCGGTCGTGACGAGCACGCGCAGCGACGAGAGGTCGTGCCGCTCGACGAGCTCGTCCCGTGGGGATCAGCGCGCGCGTCGAGCGTCGGCGAGAGGCCGAGCATCGTCACCCGCTCGCTCCTCGACCAGGCCGCCAGAGCCGGTCGGGCTCGGGCCAGTCGGGCGCGCCCTCCGCGAAGACGATCGTGCAGCCGAGCGCCATCCGCCCGACCACCGTCCCACGGCCCCATGATCCAGCCCATGTCGGTGACGAAGTGGATCACGTCGTCCGGCCGCGCATCCGCCTGGTAGGCGACCTCGCGCGGTGATCGAGACCAGGAAGCCGCCCTGCACGTGCAGCGACGCCCTTCGGCTGGCCGGTCGTGCCGGAGGTGTACGTGAGCAGGTACGGGTGCTCCGAGTCGACCTCGAGCGGCGCGAGCTCGCCGGGCGAGTCCGCCACGGCGTCGTCCCAGAAGAGATCGCGGCCGGCGATGCATGCGGCACGTCGTCGCCCGAGCCGCGCCAGACGACGACGTGCTCGACCGACGGCGACTCGGTCAGCGCCTCGTCGACGAGCGCCTTCATCGGCACCTCCGCGCCCCGGCGTAGCGAGCCGTCCGCGGTGACGACGACCTTCGCCTCGGCGTGCCGAAGCCTCGCTGCGATCGCGGGCGCGGCGAAGCCGGAGAAGACGGGAACCTGAACCGCCCGAGGTGCGCGCACGCGTGCGAGGCGACCGCCACCTGGGGCGACATCGGCAGGAAGATGGCGACGCGGTCGCCGGGCTCGACGCCGAGAGCGGCGAGCGCCTCGGCGAAGCGCGTCACCGCGTCGGAGAGCTCGCGGTAGGTCAGCGGCCTGCCGCTCGCCGTCCTCGCTCTGCCACGACCGCTGCCTCGGCGTCGGCCCGAGTCCCCGGGCCCAGCGGTGCACGCAGTTCCGGCGAGGTTGAGCTTGCCGCCGACGAACCACGTCGCCCACTCGGGGCCGCGCGACGTGTCGCACCACGGCGTCCCACGGCTGCGAGAACTCGAGGCCCATGTCCTCGATCGCCGCCGGCCAGAACCGCTCCGGCTCCTCCGCGAGAAGCGCACGAGCTGCGCGTAGTCGTCGAACCCGAGCGCGCGCGAGGCGCAGCGCGTTCGAGCGCGTCGCGCACCTCGTCGCGTCGGTGTCCAGATCGGGTCCACGGCCGGCAAGCCTAACGAGCTTGCGCGCCGAGCTAGCGGTGGCTAACCTAGTGCGGACTAACTTATCGGCGAGGCGAGGAGAGGGACGCGTGCGCGCACGGATCTTTGCGGAGGAGAACAAGAAGTGGTGGACGCTGGGCGCGGTCTCGTTCGGCCTCTTCATGATCATGCTCGACAACACGGTCGTGAACGTCGCGCTGCCCGTCGATCCAGCGCGACCTCGAGCATCGGCATCTCGGAGCTCGAGTGGGTCGTGACCGGCTACGCGCTCACCTTCGCCGTCGCTGATGCTGACCGGCGGCAAGCTCGCCGACCTCTTCGGCCGGCGGCTGCATCTTCATCATCGGGCTCGCGATCTTCACGCGTGCCTCGCTCGCCTGCGGTCTCGCGCGCCGACGCGAACATGCTGATCGCCGCGCGCGTCGTGCAGGGCGTCGGCGCGGCGCTGATGAACCCGGCGACGCTCTCGATCATCACGGCCACCTTCCCGCCGCGCCAGCGCGGGATGGCGATCGGGATCTGGGCCGGCGTCTCCGCGCTCGCGCTCGCGATCGGCCCGCTCGTCGGCGGCCTGATCACCGCAGCACATCAGCTGGAACTGGATCTTCTTCATCAACGTCCCGGTCGGCATCCTCGCGCATCGTCGTCGCCCGGCTCGTGATCACGGAGTCGCGCGACACCTCGCACGAGCAGCGCCTCGACCTGCCCGGGCCTGCTCACCTCCGGCGATCGGCGCTCTTCGCGCTCACCTACGCGCTGATCGAGGCGAACAACGTACGGCTGGACGTCGCCGCGAATCCTCGGCCTCGTTCGCTGTCGCCGCGATCGGTCTCGTCGCCTTCGTGCTGCTCGAGCTGCACCAGCGGCGTGCCGATGCTCGACATCTCGCTCTTCCGCAACGCGACGTTCGCAGGCGCGAACGTCGGTCGATGCTCCTCGTCGCGCTCGCGATGTTCGGCGTCTTCTTCTTCGTCTCGCTCTACATGCAGAACGTCCTCGGCTACTCGCCGACGCAGGCCGGCGCGACGTTCCTGCCGATGACGCTGCTGCATCGTCCTCGTCGCGCCGATCGCAGGCAAGCTCGCGACCGCGTTCGGCTCACGCTGGCTGATCGCCGTCGGGATGGCGCTCGTCGCAGGCTCGCTCGTGATCTTCGCCCAGCTCGACCAGAGCTCGACCTTCTGGGACACTCTTCCCGGGCTGCTCGTCGGCGGCGTCGGGATGGCGATGACGATGGCGCCGACGACGGCGGCCGCGATGCACGCGGTCCCGGTCGACAAGGCCGGCGTCGGCTCGGCGGTGCTGAACAGCGTCGCGCCAGGTCGGCGGCGTCGCTCGGGATCGCGATCATGGGCGCGATCGTCGCGTCCTACGTGCACGTGCAGCCGCCCGCGCCTCAGGCCGTCGACCAGTTCGTCCAGGGCTTCCAGCGCTCGCTGCTCGTCGCAGCGGGGATCGCCTTCGTCGCGGCGCTCATCGCGGTGGCGACCCTGCGCAAGCCCGAGGAGGCCGAGGAGCCGGCGCAGCTGTCGGAGCTCGCGGCTTGACCGAGGCTCGGATCCGCCTGACCGCGACCGAGCGCCGCGCGGCGGTCGTCGAGACCGCCTGCCGCGTCTTCGCGAAGAGCAGCTACCGCGGCTCGACGACGGCAGAGATCGCGCGGGCAACCGGCGTGACCGAGCCTGTGCTCTACCGGCACTTCGCCTCCAAGCGCGAGCTCTACCTCGCCTGTCTCGCCGCCGCCTGGGAGCAGGCCTGCGTCTGCTCTGGAGCAAGGCGCTCGAGGACGAGGAGGATCCGGCGATGTGGGTGGCGACGCTCGGCCAGACGTACTCTCGAGGCCAGGGCCGCTGATCGGGTCATCCTCATCGACCTCTGGATCCAGGCGCTCAGCGAGGCCGCCGACGACCCGGAGATCCGGCGCGGCCTGCGCGAGCAGGTTCGCGAGGTGCACGCCTTCGTGGCAGACGTGATGAGGCGCTCCCAGGAGGCCGGCGGCGTCCTGCCCGCGACCGCGACGTCGACGCGGAGGCGTGGATCTTCATCTCGCTCGGCCTGCTCTCGACGATCGACCGCCGCCTCGAGCGGCCTGGTCGGGCGACGAGTTCGACCGGATCACCGCCTCACGCCGCAGCGTGGATGACCGGAAAGACCGCCTAGCAGACGCGTCTCCGAGAGACGGAGCGTGCAGCGGAGGCGGCCGCGATCCGTCGGAGCGTGCTGGCGCGGGCTGGAGTCCGGTCTAGGTCACGCGCCGGTGGCACTTACGACAAAAGAAAGCCCCCGGCTGCGGCTCCGGGGCTTCATCATTTTGTGCCCGCCTTCTTTAGAGGGCGACGACCCGGAGGCCTTGGCTCTGCGGCCCAGCCACAACCTCCGGGCGCTCGTCGCCTTCTTTGGCGCGCCCCTTGCATCCCATAAGCCTGGCGTCCGGCTGGGTGCAAGGTGGACGGACTATAGACCTGCCCCTAGTGGTAGTCAAGTAGCTCGATCAAGTGATTTTGAGATCCGCCAGTTCACCCGGTTTCTGTAGCAGGTCATGCCCTTTTGGGGGATATTCGAGAAGAGCTACTTGCGCCGCAGTCAAGTATGCGTTTCACTGCGCCTGTAGTCGTCATGCCGCGTGTATCCCTCCAGCGACCGTACTCGCACGACCTCCCCGGGCTCCCGCCTGGGCGAGCGCGTGCGTCAGCTGCGAGTGGCGGCGGGCCTGACCCAGACCGATCTCGCGGGCGAGCGCTTCTCGAAGGAGTACGTCAGCCAGATCGAGCGCGGCAAGACCCGTCCCACGCGCGAGACGATCGAGTGGCTCGCTGCCAAGCTCGGCGTCGACGCCGGCTTCCTCGAGCAGCGGAGTCTCCGCCGACGAGCGGAGCCGCGTCGAGGCAATGCTGGCTCGGGCCGAGGCGCTTGCGAACGCGCACCGGTACGACGAGGCGGTCGAAGAGCTCGAGAACTCCCGCACCGCCGTCCTGGCGACGGGCGCGATCGAGCTCGAGGCTCGCGCCTCTCGACCGAGGCGTGGGCGCGGATGGAGCGAGGCGAGCTCAAGCCGGCTCTCCAGCTCCTGGAGCGCTGCCGGACGATCAACGAAGGCCCCGGCTTCTCGGACGTCGACCGGGCACAGGTCCTCTTCCGGATGGCCGTGTGCCGCTACCACCTGTCGAGCATCGCGTCGGCCGTCGCGCTGTTCAGCGAGTCGTTGAAGCTCGCGGAGGGCTCCGGCCTTCCCTGCGACCTGCTTCGCTCGGAGATCCTCGGCTGGCGCTCGCGCTGCTACCGCCGCCAGCGTGACCTCGAGGCCGCGCGCGAGGACGTCGAGCGCGCGCTCGAGCTCGCGCAGTCGCTCGACGACCACCGCACGATGGCGAATGTCTACTTCCAGGCCTCGCTCGTGTCCGAGCGCATGGGCCACTGGGTGCTCGCCCGCAGCTACGCGGAGCGTGCGAAGGCCTACTACGAGCAGCTCGAACGACGAGCGCAACGTCGGCCGTCTCCTCAACAACCTCGGCGGGCTGAACTTCCAGCTCGGCAAGCCCGAGAAGGCAGTCGAGGATCTGAAGAGCGCCTACCGCGTCCTGCTCGACAAGGGCAGCGAGGCCGAGGCGGCGAACGTCGTCTCCTCGCTCGCGCACGTGCACCTGATGACCGGTCAGGTGGACTCGGCCGAGGAGGAAGCCCGCCACGCGCTGGATCTCCTCGAGGGCCGCGAAGATTTCCTGCTCGACATCGCACCGACCCAGCTCGTGCTCGGCCGCTCGCTCATGGAGCAGGGCCGGCTCGACGAGGCGCAGGAAATGCTGCGCACCGCCGAAGCGAGCGCGAGAACAGCTCGAATCGATCAGCCATCGCGCCGCCGCGTGGATGGCACAGGGCGATCTCGCCGCCCGCCGCGGCGAGGACGCTACGGCTGCGCGCGCTGTACCGCAAGGCCGCGGAGGCTCTACAGGATGTCCGCTTCTAAGCCGAGAAAGGAGGTGACGATGAACAAGGCACGCCTTATCTCCCTGATGGTCTCCCTGTCGCTCGTGGCGTTCTACCTCGAGGGGTTTCGCCAGGGGCCTCCGCTTCCTCGGCATCCCGGTAGCTGGTTCGACGGTCATTAAACGACCGTGAGCGTGCGCTCGGGCGCAGGGTCCCCAGTGACTCTCCGGCGCGCACGCTCGACCGCGGTGCGGCCGCACTCCTGCTCAGCGGCGTCACACCCACCGGCGTTCGGGGTTTCCGGCTAGATAGACTCGGCGCGTGGGTCGTCTCACCGCTGCGGTCGTGATCGCAGCGGCACTCCTCGCCGGCTGCGGCGGTTCCGGGTCATCGTCATCGCGGGCACGCTCGTCGACCTCATGAAGCGGCCGGGCCCCGACGTGTCGGTCACCCCTGGGGCGTCCGAGTTCGTGCCGGGGTCGGTGCGCTATCCGTTCCTGGTGATCACGGAACGACGCGCGGCCGGTGGAGCGCGGCGCGGCGAGCGTCTGGCTGGCGGCCGGCCGGGACGAGAAGCCGTTCACCCGGGCCACCGCCCGGCTCGAGCCGATCGGCGTGCCCGGTCGCTCGGCGCCTGCCTTCGGTGACGTCAGCCGATCTACGTCGCCCATCTGCGGATGCCGCGGCCCGGCCGCTACTGGCTCGTCGCCGAGCCGGACGGCGCGAAGATCCAGGCGATCGGCACGCTGGACGTCGTCGCTCGTGCCCCGAGCCCGGCCGTGGGCGCGCCTCGCTCCCCGGTCGGCGACGCCGACCCTCGCCACCGAGAGCGCGGCGATGCTCACGACCAGGCGGCCGCCGGACCTCGGGCTCCTGCGCTACTCCGTGGCCGGGGCGCTTGCCGCCCACCGCCCGTTCGTCGTCACCTTCGCCACGCCGAAGTTCTGCACCAGCCGGACCTGCGGGCCCGTGGTCGACGTCGTCGACGCCGTGCGCAAGCGCTTCGCTTCGAGCCCCGTCAGGTTCATCCACGTCGAGGTGTTCCAGCGGCAACGACCCCGCCAAGGGCTACAACCGCTGGATGCGCGAGTGGGGCCTGCAGAGCGAGCCCTGGACGTTCGTCGTCGGGGCCGACGGGCGCGTGAAGGCGAAGTTCGAGGGCTCGGTCTCTGTAGCGAGTTCGAGCGCGGCCGTGCGCCCGCTGCTCAGGCCGGAAGATCGCCGGCAGTCGTGGCGTTTTGCTGGGATACGTTCGATGCGGGAGGGAGCGATGCCTGACGACGGCTATGCGAAATCGGTGCTCGTGACCACCGAGTGGGTGGCCGAGCACCTGACGACCATGGGGTAGTCGTGGCCGAGGTCGACGAGAACCCCGACGTCTACGACGAGGGACACATCCGCGGCGCGATCAAGCTGCACTGGCGAGACGACCTGCAGGACCCGGTCGAGCGCGACCTGGTCTCGAAGGACGTCTTCGAGCGGCTGCTCGGAGAGCGCGGGATCGGCAACGACACGGTCGTCGTCCTCTACGGCGACAAGAACAACTGGTTCGCCGCCTACGCCTACTGGTACCTGAAGATCTACGGCCACGAGGACGTCCGCATCGTGGACGGCGGCCGCCAGAAGTGGATCGACGAGGGCCGTGAGCTGACGACCGAGGCACCATCGCCCGAGCGGGTGCAGTACCGCGCGAACGAGCGCGACGAGTCGATCCGCGCGTTCCGCGACGCCGTCGTCGAGGACATCTCGGCAGGCGACGAGCGGCGCTGATCGACGTCCGCAGCCCGCAGGAGTTCTCGGGCGAGCTGATCGCGCCGCCGGGGTACGAGCAGGAGGGCGCGCAGCGCGGCGGGCCACATCCCGACCGCGCAGTCGATCCCGTGGGCCCAGGCCGTGCGCGACGACGGCACCTTCAAGTCGCCGCGACGAGCTGCGCGCGGCTCTACGAGCGCCAAGGGCGTCACGCCGGACAAGCAGGTGACCGCCTACTGCCGCATCGGCGAGCGCAGCGCGCACACGTGGTTCGTCCTGCGCGAGCTGCTCGGCTACGAGGACGTCAAGAACTACGACGGCTCCTGGACGGAATGGGGAAACCTCGTCGACGTCCCGATCGAGAAGGGCGCCTAGGCAGAGTCGCAGGAATCGCGCCGATCGTCACGAATCGGGCGGAGCAACCTACAAGCTCCTCCTCTCCCCTACGCAACGGCGGCTTCGGCCGCCGTTGCCTTTCTCGTGTCACGGGAATACCGGCGGACCATCAGATCGTAGATGGACGAGAGTCGACTCGATCCCTACAGTTCCCGCAACCGAATTCAGGGAGACGCCGCCTTGAACCTGAACACCGGCACTGTGAAGCTGACCGACCTCGCCTCGTGCGGCGGCTGCGCCGCGAAGTACTCGGCCGCGCGGCTCGAGCAGCTGCTCGCCGGCTTCGTCCCGGCCGAGGCGGAGGACCTGCTCGTCGGGCTCGCGCCCGCGGACGACGCGGCCGTCTACCGGCTCGACGACGAGCGCGCGCTGATCTTCACGCTCGACTTCTTCCCGCCGGTCGTCGACGACCCGGCCGACTACGGCGCGATCGCGGCGACGAACGCGCTCAACGACGTCTTCGCGATGGGCGGCACGCCGCTGCTCGCGCTCTCGATCGCGGCCTTCCCGGAGGAGCTGCCGATGGAGATGCTCGCGGCGATCTTCGCTGCCGCCGACGCGCAGGTGCGCGCGGCGGGCGGCCTCCTCGCGGGCGGTCACACGATCCGCGACGCGGAGCCGAAGTACGGCCTCGCCGTCGTCGGGCACGGTGCACCCGGACGGGATCTGGCCGAAGAACGGCGCGCAGCCGGGCGACGCGCTCTTCCTGACGAAGCCGCTCGGCACCGGGCTGATCATGACCGGCTACAAGCGCGGCGCACGCCGGCACGCAGCAGCTCGAGCGCGCGATCCGCTGGATGCGCACGCTGAACAACGAGGCCGCGGACGTCCTGCGCGGCGTTCGAGCCGAACGCCGTCACCGACGTCACGGGCTTCGGCCTCTTCGGCCACGCGCACGAGGTCGCCGAGCGGAGCGGCGTGCGCATCGCGCCTCGAGTCGGAGCGCTTCCCCGCGATCGACGGCGCGCTCGACGTCGCCCGGCACGGTGTGCGCACGAGCGGCGACCCGCGCAACCGCGACTTCGCCGGGCCGCACGTCTCGCACGACGGCGTCTCCGACACGCTCGTCGCGCTCGGCTACGACCCGCAGACCGCGGGCGGCCTGCTGGTCTCGCTTCCCGGCCGAGCGGGCAGCCGCGCTCGAGGCCGAGTTCGAGTCGCGCAAGCTCTTCATCCGCCGGGTCGGCCGGGTCGAGGAGGGCGCCGGAGTCGTCGTCGAGTGAGCGCCCGCGGGATGATCCACGGGCGGTTCCAGCCCTTCCACAACGGCCACCTCGAGTACCTGCAGGGCGCGGCGGCGCGCAGCGACGAGGCTGTTCGTCGGGATCACGAATCCCGACCCGGCGCGGATCAGGCCCGAGGCCTCCGATCCGCTGCGGCATCTGCCCGAGTCGAATCCGTACAGCTACGTCGAGCGGCTGCTGATGGTGAAGGCGGCCGCCGCGCGACGCGGAGCTCGAGCTCGAGCGCCTGCACGTGATCCCGTTCCCGGTCAACGAGCCCGAGCTCTGGCACGCCGTACGTGCCGCCGGACGTGACGCAGTTCATCCGGCTCTTCTCGGACTGGGGCGGGACGAAGCTCGACCGGCTGCGCGAGGCCGGGCTACGAGGTCGTGGTGCTCGACGAGGGCGCCGAGAAGGAGGTCTCAGGCGCCGACGTGCGCGCGGCGCTGCGCGAGGACGGCGACTGGGAGGCCCTGGTCCCGCCGGGGGTAGCCGCAGTGTTGAAGCGGCCTTGAGCGCTCGCTCGTGTAAGGGTCGTGTAAGGCGCGGAAGGGTCGTGTAAGGCCGCGAAACTTTCTCCGGTACCCGCGTTTAATCGAGTAGCAATCGCCGCAAACCTCAGGGGTTCCGCAATGCGCATCTTCGTACTCGTCGCCGTCGCCGTGCTGGCGCTCGCCGATCACCGGGCGCCTCGCAGCCGGCCGTCGACCGGCCACGAAGGCGGTCACGATCACGGCCACGCGCCTTCTCGCCGACGAACCGTCACCATCAACGACCGGCGACGCGGTCAAGTGGACGAACAGCGACACCAAGAACCACCAGGTGGTCGCGAACAACGGGAGCGTTCGCCTCGGGCACGATCGCGCCCGCCAAGACCTACACGCCACACGTTCAACACGGCGGGCACCTTCAACTACCACGACGCCCTGCACCCGGCCCTGACCGGGAAGATCGTCGTCAACGGACCCGCGCCGGCGGTCACGATCGGGGCCGACCACGCCGATCCTCGACCTACGGCCAGGCCACGCACATCTCGGGCGCGGTCTCGAGCAAGAGGGCCGGCGAGCAGGTGACCGTCTGTGGCGCAGCCGTACGGTCAGGCCGTCGCCGGTGCAGATCGCGACCGCTCCTGACGGCAACCAGGCGGTGTCTGGGACCTCGTCGTCAAGCCGACGCTGCTCACGACCTACCAGGCGCACTGGAAGACCACTGGTCAGCTCACAGATCGGCGTCCAGATCCGTCCGATCGATCGCGTTCTCGGCCTCCAAGCGGATGGGGCTTCGTGAAGGTCAAGGCCGAGCCGCTCGCTGCAAGGGCAGGAAGGTCTACCTGCAGCAGTTCACGCGCTTCCACCAGTGGGTGAAGGTGCAGGGCCGTGATCCTCGGCAACGAGCTCGCAGAAGCGCTTCCTGCCTCGGCTGCCTGCGCGGCCGCCGTTACGCGGTTCGCGTCTTCATGTCGCTGAACCAGGTCGGCGCCGGCTACCTCGACGGCTTCAGCCCGACCGTCGTCGTCAAGCCGCACCGGTAAGTCCTCTTCGGATACACGGCGCGGATAGCCTCCGCGCCGTGCTATCCCATCGTCGTCTTCCTGCTCGACGGGCTCGCCGACCGGGCGCACGAGGCTGCTCGGCGGGCGCACCGGGAACGAGGCCGCGGCGACGCCGAACCTCGACGCGCTGGCCGCTCGCGGCTCGTGCGGGCTGCTCTACGCGGTCGGCCCGGGGCGCGCGCCGTCGAGCGAGGTCGCGCACTGGTCGATGCTCGGCTACCGGCCCGACGAGTTTCCCGGGCGCGCGGTCTTCGAGGCGCTCGGGCGCGGGCAGGAGGTGAGCGCCGAGCACGTCTTCGCCTACGCGGCGCTGCGGCCGGCCGAGCGGCGCGACGACGGCTGGTGGCTGACCGGCCGGCCCGACCCCGAGCGCGACGCGGACGAGGCCAGGCGGCTCGTCGAGCCGCTGCGACGGGATCGAGGTCGACGGGCTGACGTTCTCGCTGGCGCACGTCTGGCGCGGCGAGGCGGTGCTGCGGCATCTCCGGCGGCGCGCGACGAGCGGGTCACCGACACCGACGCCTTCTTCCGCGACCTGGCATCCGCTGCTGCGGCCGCAGCCGCGTCGTTGCCGGAAGCCGAGGCGCACTGCGAGCGCCTGCGAGGAGTGGACGCGCGAGGTGATGCGCCGCCTCGAGGGCGAGCGGTTCAACGTGATCACGCTCAAGTGGTTCGGCCGGCCGCGGCCGGTGCCGAGCTTCCTCGAGCGGCACGGCGTCACCGGCGCCTTCGCGGCCGACTCGGCGTTCCTGCGCGGGCTCGGCCTCGCGCTCGGGCTGGAGCCGGTCGACGCGCCGGAGACGGACGACCCGGTCGCCGACCTGCGCGGGCGCGTCGAGCTCGCGCGAGAGCGGCTCGACGCCGGCGACACGTTCGTCTTCTGCCACCAGAAGACGACCGACGCCGCCGGCCACACGAAGGACCCGCGCATCAAGCAGCGACACGATCGAGCACCTCGACGCGGCGCTCGGCGATCTCCCGACCGACCGCGCGATCGTCTGCATCACCGGCGACCACGCGACGCCGGCCTCGCCCGACGTGATCCATTCCGGCGATCCCGGTGCCGCTGCTCGTCGCGGGCCCGGGAGTGCGAGCCGACGCGCGTCGAGCGCTTCGGCGAGCTCGACTGCGCGGCCGGGATCCTCGGCCAGCTGCGCGGGCCCGACCTGATGCCGGTGCTCCTGAACGCCGCCGACCGGCCGCTCTTCCTGGGCTCGCGGCCGACGCCCGTTCGACGGGCGCCGACGGCTACCCGGCCGTGCTCGAGCCCCTTCTCTAGCATTCGCCGATGCACGTCGAGGCCACCACTGCCGGCGGCTCAGGCGGCTCGAGCTCTCGCCGGCGCGCTTCTTCCAGCTCGACGCTCGCTCTACGCTCGGCGCTGCTCTGGCTGATCGTCGTCACCGGCGCCGCCGTGCGCGTCACCGACTCCGGGCTCGGCTGCCGTCACTGGCCGGGCTGCGAGCAGGGCCACCCGCTGCCGGCCAAGGACTACCACGCCTTCATCGAGTTCGGGAACCGCCCGCTCGGCGGCGTCGACGATCGTGCGTCACTGCTGCTCGCGGCGCTCGCCGCCCTGCGTCGTGCCCGGCGCTGCAGCGCTGGCGCGCGACGGCTTGCGCTGGCGATCTTCGCTCGGCACGCTCGCGCAGGCGCCGCTCGGCTACCTCGCGGTGCACAGACCGACCTGCACTGGCCGGTCGTGGCCGCGCACCTGCTGCTCTCGATGGTCGTGCTGGCCGGCGCGGTCGTGCTCGCGCTCGAGGCGCTACGGCGCTGCGCTCCGGCCGGGCCGAGCCGGTCGTGCCGCTCGAGCTGCGCAGCGCTCGGCGCTCGCGCCGCGGCGCCTGCCGGGTGCTGCTCGTGAGCGGGACGCTCGCGACCGCCGGCGGGCCGCACTCCGGCGGCGGCGCCGAGCACGTCGACCGGCTCTGGCGGCTGCAGCCGCTCGTGTTACGTCCACGCGCGCGCGGTCGGCGGTCTTCGCGGCTCGCGCTCGTCTTCGTGCTCGGCTACCTGCCGCCTCGCAGCGCGCAGCGCTGGCCGCGCGTCTTCAAGCTCGGCGCTGGCCGTGCTCGCGGTGCTGCTCGCGCAGATGGCGCTCGGCGAGGTCCAGTACCGGACGCACCTGCCCTGGCCGCTCGTGCTCGTGCACGTCGGCTTCGCCGCGGCGGTCTGGGCGCTGCTCGTCGCCTTCGTCACGGTCCTGTGGCGTCCGCCGGCGGCTCTTCGTGCAAGGCCGCACGTAGACTGACGCGAGTGGCCGATGAGCTTCGCATCGACCAGCCGACCGGAGCTCGACGCGGCCGGTTCTCGTGGCCGCTTTCCGCGGCTGGAACGACGGCGCGCAGGCGGCGTCGCTCGCGGCCGGCTACCTGGCCAAGACCTGGGGCGCGGAGCGCTTCGCGGAGGTCGACCCGGAGGACTTCTTCGACTTCCAGGCGACGCGGCCGCACGTCTCGCTCGAGGAGGGCCTGACGCGCCGGATCGACTGGCCGGAGACGGCCTTCTACCACGCGCGCCCGGAGGGCCTCGACCGCGACGTCGTGCTCCTGCTCGGGATCGAGCCGAACCTGCGCTGGCGGACGTTCACGGAGCTCGTCGTCGGGCTCGCGCAGCGACCTCGGACGTCGAGCTGATGATCACGCTCGGCGCGCTGCTCGCGGACGTCCCGCACACGCGGCCGGCGCCGGTCACCGGCAGCGCGTCCGACGAGGAGCTCGTCGAGCGGCTCGGGCTCTCGGCCTCGCGCTACGAAGGGCCGACCGGGATCGTCGGCGTCCTGCACGACGCCTGCCGTCAGCGCGGGCATCCCCTCGGCGAGCCTCTGGGCGGCCGTGCCGCACTACGTCTCGCTGACGCCCAGCCCGCGCGCGCGCGTCGCGCTCTGCGAGCGGCTCGGCAGCGCTGATCGGGGTCGAGATCGACGTCGACGAGCTCGAGGAGGCGGCGCGGACCTACGAGGAACAGGTCAGCGAGGCCGTCGCCTCGGACGAGGAGACGGCCGCCTACGTCGAGGAGCTCGAGCGCCGCGCCGACCAGCTCGAGGACGCAGCGGACCTGCCGTCCGGCGACGCGCTCGCGGCCGAGCTGACGCGCTTCCTGCGCGCAGCGCGACGAAGAGACGACGGCGAGGACGCCGCCCGCGAGCAGTAGCAGGCCGTCGCGGCACCCAGTAGCTAGCCGAACGTGAAGGCGTACGCCCGCGATCCCGGGCGTGAAGCGGCAGCTCGAGCGCGCCCTCCGCCGAAGGTCCGCGGTAGCTGCAGCGAGCGTGTAGAGCCGGCTCGAGCCCGTTCGACGCGGACCGGTCTTCACCGGCTGGCCGTCCGACGAGTCACCTGCATCCGTGCCGCGGCCGCTCAGCACGAGGTAGACGTTCTGCGCGAGGAAGTGGAGCCGCAGCCGCGCGCCGCGGTCGGCGACGATGCGCTGCCGCTCGACGCGTCCAGACGCCGGCGTAGGCGAGGTCGTTCAGCGGCATCTCGACCGCGGGAAGCTGGTAGCGCGACCGACACGGTCGGGCACGAGCGGCGAGCCGACGTAGCGCTGCGAGCCGCTCCCAGCCGAGGTAGGACTCGGGCGTGGTCGGATGCTGCGGCGTGCGTGTCCTTGACCGATGCGAGCTGCGCCTGCGCCGGCTCGCCGAGCAGCCGTCTGATCGATGCGCTCGGTCTCGTCGTACGGTGCCCTCGCCTTCCTTGATCTCGCGGACGTGACCGTCTGCTGGTCGATCAGGTACTCGGCCGGCCAGGCGCCGTTCTGGTACGCGTACCACGTGCTTGTAGTCGTCGTCGATCGCGACCGGGTAGTCGACGCCGAGCTCGCGCGTCGCCTCGCGGACGTTGGACGGGCACGTGCTCGAAGGCGAACTCGGGCGTATGGACGCCGACGATCGTCGAGCCCGGCCTTGCGGTACGCCGTGTCCCAGGCCTCGAGGTGCGGCAGCGTGCGCAGGCAGTTGATGCACGAGTACGTCCAGAAGTCGACGAGCACGACCTTGCCTCGCAGCGAGTGCGATGGTCAGCGGCTTCGGAGTTGATCCACGTCGAGATCCCGGTGAAGTCGGAGGCGCCGGGCCGTAGTCGCTCGAGCGCCGAGCTCGAGGCCGTGGCTGCGCGGTCAGTGCACCGCTGCCCGAGCTGCGTTGCCGCGTGTAGCGAGCTCGCGCTCCGCCTTCTGGAGCGAACGTGCGTGTAGTCGCGCGACCTTGGTCTGCAGCGTCGTGTCGGCATTGAAGGCGATCAGCGAGCGCCGCGAGCGCCAGGACGCCGCCGAGGCCGGCTCGCAGCGCCGGGCGCTGCGGTTCATCGACCGCATGCGACCCGCGCGCGCGCTGGCCGCGAGCGGCGAGTCAGCGAGCATCGGGAACGCCGCGCCGAGCGCGTAGGCGAGCGGTGAGCCGCGACGCGTCTTGCCGCCGGCGAGGCTCGCGGGCGGCGTTCGCCGAGATGGCGCCGATGCATCGGCCCGCCGCAGGGGACGAAGACGAGCCCGAGGCTCGCTCCGAGCAGGAAGCCGCCGCCGAGGTCGCCGCTCGGCGGCCGTCGGTCAGGCGAAGCGAACGGCCGCTCGATCCAGCACGCGCCGAAGCTGCGGGAAGATCAGCAGCGCGGCCGCGACGAGGAACAGGAGACGCGATCGAGCAGGTTGCGCAGGAAGTCCTGCGGCAGGCGCGAGCTGGTCGCAGCAGCCAGCGTCGACGATCAGCGTAGAGGACGCGAAGCTGGCGACGAGCCCGGCGATGATCGCGTAGGGCCGCCGCCGACCGCCGCTCGCGCCTCCGCGCGAACAGGATCGGCAGCACGGGAAACACGCACGGCGAGACCGCGGTGACGATCCCCGCGGCGAAGGCGATCGCGGAGCAGGAGCATGAAGCGCCCGTCCATGCGCTATCGGCGCAGTCTCGTGAAGCGGCCGGCGTTAGCGCCTCGGCGGCCGGGGCGGTTGCTCCGGCTCCTCGGCTCCGGCTTCGCGCCGTCCTGCGCCTGCTTCTGCTGCTGGTTCTGGCCTGCTGCTGGCCCTGCGCCTGGCCCTTCTTCTTGCGCTTGCGCCGCCTGCCGCCGTGAGCGGCTGCCGCGACGCCTTCGGCGCCGGCAGGTTGTCGGCCAGCGCGTTCGCGACCTCCTGGATCGTGCCCAGCCGCTCGCGGGCCGCGTCGATCAGCTGCGTTCGCGCGCGGCGTGTAGCCCTCGGCCGAGGCGAGCAGCGCCGCGCCGACCTCGCGCGGCAGGCTCGAGCGCGGCGTTGACGAGCTTCGCCGCGTTCTCCTCGTGCCGGTGGCCGCGCGAGTTCGCGAGCGCGCCGAGCAGCCGCTTCGCCTCCGGGAACTCGGCGCTCGCGCGGCGGTCCTGCACCTTGCGCGTCGCGCGTGCGAGCCGCCACGTCCAGCGGGCGAGGATCTGCTCGGGCGCGTCGGCCTTGCCGTCGCCGAGCGCGCGCAGCAGCGATCGCGGACGCCCTGCAGCGCGGTCGCTTCTCCCAGGTCGGCGCCTGGGTCACGAGCGTGACGAGGTCGTCGAAGCTCGGCGCGGTCGACCGTCATCGAGACGCGGTCGGCGAGCGCGGTCAGCCGCAGGCGCCGGTTCGGGTTCTCGGCCGCGCAGGCGGTCAGGAACTGCTCGAGCGCGCCGCGGCTCGGCCTTGCCCTCGGTGAACTTCTTCACGAACTCGACGCGCTCGTCGAAGCGGACGTTGCGGCCGGCGATCGTGGCCCAGTAGAGCTGCTCGTCGTCGTCGAGGAAGCGTCGGGTCGATCCGCTGCCACTCGCGCGTCGATCACGGCGAGGCGGCGCTTGACGTCCGGCGTGACCGGGACGAGCCACGGCGCCGGCGAGAGCTTCCGCCGGGCCCGGCGCTGGACGCGGCGCCGCGGGGCCGGCGTGACGCGCGCGCCCTCGCGGTAGAAGTCGGCGTCCAGCAGGCTGTGCAGCGAGACGACGCGCTCGTTGTGCGTCGCGCCCTTCGGGACGAAGTCGATCGACGACGCCGGCCTCCTTGCGCGGGTGCATGCGCATGATCCGGCCGATCCGCTGCTGGTAGACGCGGCGCGAGGCGGTCGGCGCGAGGTGCATGCAGACCGTCGCGCGCGGCGAGTTCCAGCCCTCGGCGAGCAGCATCGCGTTGATCAGGACGTTGATCTCGCCGCGCTCGTAGGCCGCGAGCGTCTCGGCGAGCTGCACCGGCGGCGTCCGGCCGCTGACCGCCTCCGCCTTGAGCCCGACCGCGCGGAACTCCTTGCGCCAGGTTGTACGCGTGCTCGACGCCGGCGGCGTAGACGATGCCCGGGCGTGTTGTCGAAGCGCTCGCGGTAGAGGCTCGCGGCCGCCTGGTTCAGCGCCTGGTGGTCGAGCGACTGCGGCCAGGGCGCGCTCCTCGAAGTCGCCGCCGACGATCGGCACCGACGATGATCGCCGCCGCCGGCGGCACGCGCAGGCAGCGCAGCGGCGCGATCAGGCCGCGCCGCGCGGCGTCGCCGAGCGGCAGCTCGTCGATCGAGGCCGGGAAGACGTCCGAGACCTGCTTGGCGATCAGCTGCTCGGTCGCCGTCATGCCGATGTAGATCGGGTCGGAGAAGCTGCGGATCGCCTGGCTCGTCTTCTCGCCGAGCGCCGTGTGCGCCTCGTCGGCAGATCACGAGCTGGTACGCCTCGCGGGTCGAGGTCGCCGTCGGTGGCGCGCGAACCAGGCGTACGTCTGGATCGGTGACCGGGTTCGGCCGCTGCGGCTTCTTGCCCTTGCAGGATCGCGTCCTCGAAGCGGTCGCCGTAGCCCTCGGTCGTCAGCTCGCGGTGGAACTGCGAGACGAGCAGGCGGCGGTGGGTGAGGATCAGGACGCCGAGCGTGCGCGCCGCCTCGACGAAGCCCGCGGCGGCGATCGTCTTGCCCGGACGCGGTCGGGTGGCGGAAGCGGTAGCGCCGGCTCGCGCCCGGGTCCTTGCCGCTGGTGCTCGCTCGGGCAGCTCGAGCTCGTCCGGCTCGCTCCTCGAGGTGGACGCCGAGATCCTCCTCTTCCTCCTCGGCTCTGCCTCGCGACCCGGCCTCCGCGCGCCGTTGCCGTTGCCGTTCAGCTCGGGCTCGACCTGCGTCGCGGCGATCAGCTCCGTCAGCATCCCGGCGAGCGCGTCGATCTGGTGGCGGCGCAGCTCGGTGCCCGGAGGCGAGCGCGGGCGGGCTCTGGCTGAGCACCCGCTCGAGCCCGAGCATCAGCGCGTAGCGGATCTTCCACTCGTACGACGGCTCGCGCGCGCCCGCCTCCATCTCGGCGAGCGCGTCGTCGAGCGCGCGCCGCCGGGCCGTTTCGGGCGCAAGCGCGACCGCCGGATCTTCGTCCGGGTGGAGGAAGGGCTCCCCGGCCCATGCTTCGGCCTGGAGGGCGGAGGCGGCGAGGCCGTCCGGAGCCTCCGGCGCCAGCGTCGGTTGCTCGGTCGTTTCCTGCATGCCTGCAGCACGTCGCCGTGCCGCGAATCTCAGTGAGAGAGCGCGCTCGCGTGGAGTCCGTGGGCGAGCGACGCACCGGAATCATAGCCGACTCCGCGTGCCGGCGGCCTAGCCGCCGAGCCCGCCGAAGACCGCAAACGGGTTCTGTGGAGTGACCTCCCAGACGACCTGCGCCGCCCGGCTCGGCCTCGCCGTGCACGCGGCTTCGCGAGCGCGTTCGCGTCTTCCTCGGAGCGCGGCGCCGACGATCAGGTAGCGCCAGCGGCGCACGACGTCGTAGCCCTCGCGCTCGAGCTGGTCGGCGAGCTTCGTCTGCCTCGTCGTGCGACGGGCAGCTCGACCCGCACCTCCCAGGGCGCGTGGCCATGCTCGATGACCTCTTCCTGCTCCCAGGTCTCCGGCGGCGGCTCGCCCGACCAGCGCTCCTCCTCGGCGAGCCAGTGCTCGACCATGCGCCTCCGCCTGCGATCCCCTCGTCCGCGAGCTCGGCCTCGACGATCTGGCGGGCCTGCTCGGCCTGCGGCCTGCGACTCGGCGTAGACGAAGACCGTGTCGTCGTCGTGCGAGACCGCGAGCCGGTGGCCCTGCGAGCTCCTTCGCGAGGCGCTTGGCCTCGTCCGAGCCGGAGTCGAGCCCGAGGCGGTCGAGCAGGCGTGCTCGGCGTGGCTCGCCTCGCGCAGCTCGACTCCGGATGCGCCAGTTGTCGCTCATGCGTGGGCGCTCCCGCGCCGGTCTCGGCGAGCGGGCGCCCGAACATCTTGTCCGAAATGCCGACCTGGTCGAGGTACTTGGTGATCCCGCCGAGCCAGAACGGCCAGCCGGCGCCGAGCAGCAGCGCCGTGTCGACGTCCTTCGCCTCCGCGACGACGCCCTCCTCGCAGGAGGTGGTGGATCTCGTCGGCGAGCGCCTCGAGCGCGGTCTCGAGGATCTCGTCGCTGCGAGCGGGTCGCCTGCTCGCGGACGACGATCTCGTCCTTGCCCTCGGCGTAGTTCGCGCAGGGTCGGCGAGAGCGGGAAGCGGTCGGGATAGGCGCTCGTGGAGCGTCTCGAGCACGTGGTTGGCGACGCGCGGCCCGACCATCTGCAGCAGTACCGACGGGCGCCATCGGCAGGCCGAGCGCGAGGATCGCCTCGTCCGCCTCCTCGGCGGTGGTGCCGTGCTCGAGCGCGTCGCAGCACGACGCTCATCAGGCGCGTCGAGGACGCGGTTGACGACGAACGCCGGCGCGTCGGCGACGAGCACCGGCGCGCTTGCGCAGCTCCTCGGCGAAGGCCCAGGCGGTGGCCAGCGTCTGCGTCGTCGGTGCTCGGGCGTGCGGACGAGCTCGACCAGCGGCAGCACGGCGACCGGGTTGAAGAAGTGGATGCCGACGTCGGCGCCCATCTCCTCGACCGAGAGGCTGCGAGGTGTTGGTCGCGAGGACGCAGTCGGGCCCGGTGTGCTCGCGCAGCTCGGCGAAGACCTGCTGCTTGACCTCGAGCTCCTCGAAGACCGCCTCGAGCACGAGGTCGCAGTCGGCGAAGTCGTCGTAGCTCGTCGAGGTGGAGACGAGCGAGGAGAGGAAGCGCGCCTTGCCCTTCGTCGTAGCGGCCCTTGGCGACCTGCTCGGCGAGCGCCTTCCTCGATCGTCGTCGCGGGCCGAGGCGAGCGCCTCCTCGCTGAGGTCGCGCATGCGCCACGGGCACCTCGAGCCGGCGCAGGAAGAGCGTCGCGAGCTGGGCGGCCATCAGGCCGGCGCCGACGAGGCCCGACCTTGCTGGATCGGGCGCGGCTCTGCGTCGGCCGGCCGGCGGCGCGCTTCGGCCCGGCGGTCGACCAGGTCGAAGGCGTAGAGCGAGGCCTGCGCCTGCCGTCCAGGCAGCAGCTCGCCGACGGCCTCCTCCTCGGCGGCGTAGCCCTCCTCGAGCGACCAGCCCGAGCGCGCCCTCGATCAGGTCGAGCGCCGTGTACGGCGCCGGCGCGGCTCCGTGCACCTGTCCGTCGAGCCTTCGCGCGCGCCTTTCGTATCACTTCCGTCGCAGAGTGTCTGTCCCGGTGACTGTCCCTGTGTCTGTCCCCGTTCGGCTGGACGAGACAGGGCGAAGGCGATCGACTCGTCGACGAACTCGGCGGGCTCGAGCAGCCGGTCGGCGAAGCCGAGCTCGAACGCCTCCGGCGCCGGTCAGCATCCGGTTCTGGCGCATCGGGTTGGCGACGACGAACTTCACAGCCGTCTCGGCGCCGACGAGCCGCGGGACGAGCTGCGTCCCGCCCCAGGCCGGGACGATCCCGAGGAAGCACCTCCGGGCAGGCGAAGTGCCGCACGGCGCGTCGCGATCGTGCGCGCGTCGCAGTGGAGCGCGATCTCGACGCCGCCGCCGAGCGCAGGCGCCGTTGACGGCGGCGACGGTCGGAAACGGCAGCGCGCGGATGCGCCCGAAGAGCTCGTGGCCGGCCCGGCTGCCCCTCGATCGCGCGTCTCGCGCGATCGCGCCGGGAACTCGTCGATGTCGGCGCCGGCCGCGAAGACGAACGGCTTGCCGGTCAGGACGAGCGCGCCCAGTCGCCGCTCCTCCAGCTCGGGCAGCAGCCGCTCGAGCGACTCGAGCGCGGCGCGGCCGAAGAAGGTCGGCTTGCGTGTAGTCCTCGCCGTTGTCGATCGTCACGAGCGCGACCACGCCGGCGTCCGGCACCTCGACGCCGGCCAGCTTGAACTCAGTGTCCGGCAGCGACGTTCTCCCAGACCAGCGCCGCGCCCATGCCCATGCCCGACGCAGAGCGCGGTCGAGCCCGTAGCGCGACGTCCGGCCGCTCGCGGAAGCCGTAGGCGAGCTGCGCGATCAGCCGCACGCCGGTCGCGGCGAGCGGGTGGCCGCAGGCGATCGCGCCGCCGTACGGGTTGAGCGCGCTCGTCCTCGGATGCGACGCCGAGCCCGTCGCACCAGCTCAGCACCTGCACCGCGAACGGCTCGTTCAGCTCGAACAGGCCGATGCTCGTCGAGCGTCGAGGCCTGCTCGCTCGAGCGCCTTCTTCGTCGCCGGCACCGGGCCCGAGGCCCATCAGCTCGCGGCTCGACGCCCGCGTACGCGTAGCCGACGAGGCGCATGCTGCGGCTCGAGCCGAGTGCTCGGCGAGCGCCTGCTCGGAGGCGAGCAGCGACGACGGTCGCGCCGTCGGTCAAGCCCGCCGGAGTTGCCCGGCGGTCACGCGGCCGCCGGCGCGGAACGGCGTCGGCAGCGTCGCGAGCGCCTCCAGCGTCGTGTCCGGCCGCAGGAACTCGTCGCGGTCGGCCGACGCGTCCAGCCGTCGTCGGTGAAGACGGTCATCGGGACGACCGTCTCGCGCATGACGCCGTTCGTCCCACGCCGCGGCCGGCGCGCTGCTGCGACTCGCACGCGCGTAGCGCGTCCGCGGCCTCCTTGCGTCAGCTGCGGGAAGCGGTCGTGCAGGTTCTCGGCGGTCTGCGCCCATCGTCACGGCCGACGTCGTCGATCGAGCCGCTCGGCGACGAAGCGCGGGTTGAAGTCGACGTCGTCGCCCATCGGGTGGTGGCCCATGTGCTCGACGCCGCCGGCGAGGACGACGTCGGCGGCGCCCATCGCGATCTCGCCGGCGCCGGCGGTGACCGCGGTGAGCGCGCCGGCGCACATGCGGTCGACCGCGAAGCCCGGCACGGTCTGCGGCAGCCCGGCGAGGAGCGCGACGTCGCGGCCGAGCGTCAGGCCCTGGTCGCCGACCTGCGCGGTCGCCGCGATGACGACGTCGTCGATCCGCTCGGGCGGCAGCGTCGGGTTGCGGCGCAGCAGCTCGCGCACGACCTTGACGCCGATGATCGTCGGCGCGCGTGCGCCAGAAGACGCCCTTCGGGCCCGCCCGGCCGAACGCGGTGCGGACGCCGTCGACGTAGAAAACCTCCGCAACTCGCGCACGTCGAAGACCCTAGTCAATCGTCACACTCTCGCCACACTCCCGTGACACACCCGTGCGCCGGCCGTCGATACGATCGCCTCGGGGAGGAGGTTGGGTGTGCCTGAACCAGCGGAACGCGCGCGGCGAGCAGGACTGGTCGGCGCACCTCGAGCGCGAGCTGGCTCGCTACGCGCGACGGCGAGTCGCGGCTGCCGAGCGCGCGACGACGCCGACGCACGGCAGCGCCAGCTGACGCGGCTCGGCAACGCGGCCGGCGGGGCCGGGCTCGCGCTGCTGATGCAAGGCCGGACGCGACGAGGCCGGGCAGTGGTTCCACCGCGCCGCCGCGCCGCTACCGCGAGAGCTGCGCCGACGCGCCCCGGGCAGCTGGGGCCGCCCGATCGGGGCCGTCAAGTCCCTCGTCCTCGCGGGCGACTGGGCCGGAGCGGAGGAGGCGGCGCGCTGGGCGCTCGAAGCGGGTGCTGCGAACGGCCGAGAGCCCGATCGGGCGCTATGCCGCCTGCGCTCGCGCTGCTCGTCCTCGGCGACGACGAGCACGCGCGCGTGCACGCCGACGCGATCCGCATCCGCGACGACTTTCCGGCCGACGTCGGCGATGCGCTCGCCTACCTGGCGGCGCAGACGTGGTCGGCTACACGGCGGCCGTCGAGTCGGTGCTCGAGTCGTTCGAGGCTCGCGAGGAGTACCTCGAAGACATGCCGGTCGCGGACACCGTGCTCGTCCTGCAGGCGCTCGCCGGGCGCCGCGGGATCGAGATCGAGCTCAGCTCGGCGTTGCTGCCTTAGTTGCCCTGAGAGTCCAAGTCGACCGTCGTCGGCGGGTGGAGCACCGTCGTGATCACGATTGGCGCGCGTGACGGGTCCTCCGCCTCGCGTGCCGCTCCGACGAGCTCCTGGATCAGCTCGACTGCCTGCTCGGGCGAGATTCGCGCCGTGACCTGAGCCGAGCGGAAGCTGCCGCTCGTGCCGTGCTCGGCCCAGCCCCGCTGCGACCTCGTCGAGCATCGCGGCCCGCAGGTCGCTGGTCGCATCCGATTTCAGCAGCGCGGGTGCGACCCTCACGGTTCGAGCAACGGCGCGGTACGGCTTCTCGCGGCCCTGGCCCGCCTCGGCCAACTCGGATCAGGCCGGCCTGCAGCAGCATGCGCACGTGGAAGTGCAGGTGGCCGGGGTCGACGCCGAGGCGGCTCGCCAGTTCGCGGTTCGTCAGGTGCTCCGAGTCGCCGGCGCCCAGCGTCTCCAGCACGCGCAGGCGCAGCGGATGTCCTAGCGCCTTGAGCTGTTCCGGCTTGTCGAGCGTCAGGACGTCCAGAGTGGCTTGGCTCGGTGGCGGCCATGCCGCTGTATACACCTGCTTTCCGCTGCTGTCTAGGCAGGCAATCGGGACGCGGCGGACTCATCCGCGACCACACGCGTGCGGCCCGCGGCCGAGCGGATCAGGCTGCCGGGCGTTTCCGGATCGGGCGGCCGCGCAAACGCCCGCTCGACGGCCTCCGCCTTTGCCTCGCCGGTGACGATGAAGACCACCTCCGGCACGGAGCAGAGCACGGGTACGGTCAGCGTCACGCGCTCGACGAACGGCTCGAGCTTCGGCCTCGGCCGGAATCGCGCGCCGCTCGCGCTCGTGGAGGGTCGGCTGCTCGGGGAAGAGCGACGCCGTGTGCCCGTCCGGCGCCGAGGCCGAGCAGGATGTAGGTCGAGCCGCGCCGAGCGCAGGAGCTCGTCGTACTCTCGCGCCGCCTCCGCGGCGCCGAGCTCGCCGCGAATCCGCTGCACCTCGCGGGTGGCGCCTCGATCCGGTCGAGCAGCGTTCTCGCGCGCGAGCCGGAAGTTCGAGAGCTCGTCCTCGGGCGGCACGCAGCGCTCGTCGCCCCACCAGAGCGAGGCGGCGCTGCCAGTCCGGCTCGCGCTCGGCCGCGAGCTCGATAGGCGCGTCCGGCGTGAGTGCCGCCGGTGAGCACGACCGAACCGCCTGAGCGCGCCGCGGCGGCGAGCTCGTCGCCGACGACGCGGGCAACCTCCTCCGCGTCGAGCAGCGACCAGCTCGACGCCGTAGAGCGTCACTCGTCTCGCTGCCGCGAGCTCGCGCGAGCGCTCCATCGCCGCCTGGATCGCGTTCAGGAACGCCGCGCGCACGCCGGCGCTGCTCGAGCTCGCGGATCGCGCGGATCGTCGTCCCGCCCGGCGAGGTCACCGCCTCGCGCAGCTCGACCGGGTGCATGCTCCTCGTCGCGCAGCAGCTTCGCCGTGCCGAGCATCGTCTGCACGACGAGCTGCGTCGAGACCTCGCGCGAGAGCCGAGCAGGATGCCGGCCTCGATCATCGCCTCGGCGAGCAGCGCGAAGTACGCCGGGCCCGAGCCGGAGACGGCCGTGATCGCGTCCATCGTAGCGCTCGGGCACCTCGACGACCGCGCCGAGGTGCGCGCAGCGCCTCCTCGGCGAGCGCGAGGTGCTCGTCGCCCGCGTGCGCGCCGGCGCAGATGCCCGGCGATGCCCTCGTGCACGGTCGACGGCGCGTTCGGCATCGCGCGCACGACCGGGACGCCGTCGCGCGATCTGGCGCTCGATCGCGCGCGGTCGGGATCGCGGCCGCGACCGAGAGCACGGTCTGCTCGGGCGATCAGCAGGCCGCCGATCTCGCCGAGCAGCGCGTCGATGTCCTGCGGCTTGACCGCGATGCACGACGAGCGTCGGCGCCCGCGACCGCCTCGGCGTTCGAGCGTGCGTCGCCTCGACGCCGTAGCGCTCTGCGCAGCTCGGCGCGCCGCTCCTCGCGCGCGACGGTGGCGACGATCTCGCCGGCCTCGCGCCAGCCGCCGCTGAGCAGCCCGGCGAGGAGCGACTCGCCGATCGTGCCGGCGCCGAGGATCGCGACGCGCGTCTCCATCGCGCCGAGTCTAGGCAGCTTGCGGCAGCGGCACGAGGCCCGTGGCGAACCCGCGCAGCAGGTAGACGCTCGCGAGCCCGGCCCACTCGCCGTACGGCTCGAGCAGCTCGCGCGGTCTCCCAGCCCTCGACCCAGCGGCCGCCGGAGCGCCGAGAGCGCAGCTTGACGAGCCCGAGGTCGCGCCACGAGCCCGCGGTCGTAGCGGCCGAGCCCCTCGAGGCAGACGACGCCGACCGACCACGGGCCCGAGGCCGCGCTCGCGCTCGAGCCGGTCGCGCCGACGGCGTCGGTCGGCAGCGCGCGTCAAGCCGCTCGAGGTCGAGCGAGCGGCAGAGCCGGCACGAGCGTCGCGCCGCGGCGCGCGCCGAGCCCGAGCCGCCGCAGCTCGGCGGGCGAGACGCGCGCCAGCGACCGCAGTCCGGCGGGGCGTGCAGCTCGTTCCGTCAGCGGTGGCGTCAGCGCGCGGATCACGGTGCGCTCGATCTCGCGGGCCCGGCTCGCCGGGATCAGCTGGCCCGCAGACCGCGCGCAGCAGCGACTGCGCGACGGTCGGCGTGCGCAGCGGCCGCAGCCCGCGTGCGCGCCGCGTGCGCCTCGCCGATCAGCGGGTCGTCGGCGAAACGGCGCAGGAACTCGGAGTGGTCGTCGTCGAGCGCGAGCACGAAGCGCGAGCTCGTCGATTCCTGCCTCATCCGGCGCGCGCAGCTGGATCGACGCCGTCCGCCTGCTGCCAGGCGCAGCTCCCGGCCCCGCCGCACGCGAGCCCGGCGACCAGCACGCCGTCGATCACGCTGCGCGTGGCGTCGCTCCCGTGCCGCAGGTGGCGCGGAGGGAGTACAGGCCCCGCGGCCGAACCGCGGCGGAGATCACCGAGGCGAGCGCGTGTCCGGGCGAGCGGGCTCGGAGGCGAGATCGGCGGCGCGCTCGAGCACCTCGAGGCGCCTGGTCACTCACGGCCGGCGCGGCGGAGGAACTTTGCCCCAGGCCCGGTATGCCTCGACGTAGTCGCGCCCGTGGCCCTCCGTCTCGAGCAGCGAGGGTCGCCTGGCGGAAGGAGTCGTCCGCCGCGTCGGTCTCACCGGTGAGCGCGAGGCCCTCGGCCAGCGCCCAGAGAGCGTTCCCCTTTTCGTGCGGATACTCATCGCCCACGGCGTCGAGCGCCGCACGTGCTCGCCGGAGTTGCCTCTTCGCCGTCGCCCGAGCTGTACCGCGCGCCTGGCCTGGTCGGTGTGGAGGCCCGCGAGATCGACTGGTCTCGGGATTGGGGCCGAAGAGCTGTTCGGCGAGGTCGAAGTTGCGTCCGGCCTCCTCCGCACGGCCCTGCGCCATCAGGATGTCGCCGCGAGAGCAGGTGGGCGCGGGCGAGATGCAGCGTGTCGTCGGTCACGGCTAGAAGCGCGATAGCGCGCCGAACGTAGTCGAGCGCGGGCGGCCGGTCGGCCCTGGAGGTCGTTCAGGCGGGCGAGGCCCCAGTAGAGACGCACCCCGCGAGTACGCATCCGTGAGGGCGTCTGCCTTCCCGAGGGCCAGCGTCGAGGACCGACTGCGCGCGCGCTCGAGGTCGCCCAGGTCGGTCAGGGAAGCTGAGGGTAGGTCGTCGAAGCGGATCTGCGCTGCGAGGTCTTCAGGCGCGTCCTGTTCGACTTCCGCGAGGCTGCGCTCGAACACCTCGACCGCCTTGTCGGAATGTGAGGTCGCGGACGTACGCCCGCCCGAGTGTCGCGAAGACGTCCGGGCGGGCGCTGGCGCAGGATCGGGCGTCAGCTCCAAGCCGCCTCAGTCGCTCGATCGCGACGGCGTTGTGACCCGGAAGCCGCCGCGGCGAGACCGAGCGCGATGTTCGCACGGGAGAGCCGGCGAGAACGTCTCCCGCGACGACCGCCTCGTCACGCAGGCGCTCCGAGCTTCTGCTCAGCCTTGGCCGGATCGTCGGTCAGCCGCAGCTCGAGCTCCGCGTCCGCGATCCGGAGCTCGCGCGTTCATCGGTGTCGCGGATCTCGAGCCAGTCTCCAGGTAGTTCGGCGGTGACGCCCGTATGCTGGCGAGCATGCGCAACGCCTTGACCGATGGGCGCCGGCGCCGCCTCGATCCTCGAGATGATAACGGCGTACGAGACGCCGGGGCTCAGCTCACGCTGGACAGCCCGCGCTCGTGGCGCAGGCGTCGCAAACGCTGGCCGATCGTCTCGGCGTTTCCTCGGGTTCGCGCGCCACCGGTGTCAATTCTGACCTCCGAGCCCGATGTCGTCAATCACGGGCCAATCTCTTGACAACAAATGGTCACCCCGTTTGGGTACCCGGGCTTCGACCCTCGCTGCGTCAATTCGCTAGTGAGGAAAGGAGGGTGCCTCAGCGTGCCGCAAGATACAGGCGTTGCTGGTCGTGCTCGTCACGATCGTGCTCACGGCGCTGAACGCTGGCGACCCCGTGGGGGCCCTGGGCCTCTGAACCGGCGGGAGGGTGGACCACGCCTGCCCGGGTTCCCACCTGCCCATCTTTTGGCAACAACAGTAGGGGGATTCTCTATCGCCCAGGCCGCTATCGTCGCCGCCATGAGCCTCGACCCGCGCGTCGACATCGGCCACGTCCATCTGAAGGTCGCGGACATCGACCGCTCGCTCGGCTTCTACCGCGGCGTCCTCGGCTTCGACGCTGACGCAGCGTGATCGGCGACGAAGCGGCGTTCATCTCGGCCGGCGGCTACCACCACCACCTCGGGCTGAACACGTGGGAGTCGCGCGGCGGCTCGCCGCCGCCCGCGGACACGACCGGGCCTCTACCACGTCGCGATCCGCTATCCCGACCGCGCGCAGCTCGCGGAACGCGCCTCCGGCTGGTCGAGGCGAAGCTGGCCGATCCGGTCGACGGCGCCTACCGACCACGGCGTCTGCAGGGCGATCTACCTGCGCGATCCGGACGGCAACGGGATCGAGGCTCTACCGCGACCGGCCCGAGCGAGAGTGGCCGCGCGCGCGCCGACGGCGGCCTGGCGATGATCAGCGAGCCGCTCGACCTGCAGGCGCTGCTAGAGCGAGGCGGCCTGATGCCGAGAGGGCTACGCCGGAAGGGCCAGGCAGCCGAGGAGGCCGAGCGCCGGCTGGACGAGCTCGAGCGCGGCGGTGGCCTGGACCGCGAGCCCGAGCTGCGTCAGGCGGTCTACGGCTCGACCGAGGACGAGCCCGGACTGCACTTCATCGGCTGGCGCGACGAGGTCGATCCGGACGAGCTGTTCGCCTCCGGACAAGCGTGGGGATCACGGTCGTGCGCGCTACGGTGCAGCCGTGACCAAGCAGAGTCGAGCAGCTCGAGCAGGTCATCATCCGCTTCGCCGGCGACTCCGGCGACGGCATGCAGCTGACCGGCGGCCGCTTCACGAGCGAGACGGCGCTCGTCGGCAACGACCTCTCGACGCTGCCCGACTTCCCGGCCGAGATCCGCGCGCCCGCCGGCTCGCTGCCGGGCGTCTCGGGCTTCCAGCTCCACTTCGCCGACCACGACATCCTCACGCCGGGCGACGCGCCCGAACGTGCTCGTGGCGATGAACCCCGCCGCGCTGAAGACGAACCTCAGCGACCTGCCGAAGGGCGGCACGCTGATCGTCAACGCGCGACGCGTTCACCGAGCGCAACCTCGCAGAAGGCCGGCTACGCAGGCGAACCCGCTCGAGGACGGCTCGCTCGACGACTACCAGCGTGCACGCGGTGCCGCTGACGTCGCTGACGGTCGAGGCGCTGAAGGACATCGAGGGCGTGACGACGCGCGAGGCGGAGCGCTCGAAGAACATGTTCGCGCTCGGGCTGATGTCGTGGCTCTACCGCCGCCCGACCGAGGCGACGATCGACTTCATCGAGACGAAGTTCGCCGAAGCGGCCGGAGATCGCCGAGGCGAACATCAAGGCGTTCAAGGCCGGCTACGCGTTCGGCGAGACGACCGAGGACGTTCGCCGTCACGTACGAGGTCGCGCCCGCGCAGCTGCGCGCCGGGCACCTACCGGCAACATCACCGGCAACCAGGCGCTCGCGCTCGGGCTCGTCGCCGCGAGCGTGCAGTGCGGGCTGCCGCTCTTCCTCGGCGCGTACCCGATCACGCCGGCGTCCGACGATCCTCGAGGACCTCGCGCGGCTACAAGCACTTCGGCGTGCGCACCTTCCAGGCCGAGGACGAGATCGCGGCCGTCGGCGCGGCGCTCGGCGCGAGCTTCGGCGGCGCGCTCGGCGTCTGCACGTCGAGCGGCCCGGGCGTCGTGCTGAAGGCGGAGACGGTCGGGCTCGCGGTCACGCTCGAGCTGCCGCTGCTGATCCTCGACATCCAGCGCGCCGGGCCCGTCGACCGGGATGCCGACGAAGCCGGAGCAGGCCGACCTGCTGATGGTGCTGTTCGGGCGCAACGCCGGAGTCGCCGGTGCCGGTCGTCGCGGCGTCGACGCCGGGCGGCTGCTTCGACGCGGCGATCGAGGCGGCGCGGATCGCGCTCAAGTACCGCACGCCGGTCTACCTGCTCTCCGACGCGTACCTGGCGAACGGCTCTGAGCCGTGGCTGCTGCCCGACGTCGACGCGCTGCCGGACATCACGGTCGAGTTCGCGACCGAGCCGAACCGCGACGGCGAGTTCCTGCCGTACCTGCGCGACCCGCGAGACGCTCGCGCGGCCGTGGGCGATCCCGGGCACGCCGGGCCTCGAGCACCGGATCGGCGGGCTCGAGAAGGCAGGACGAGACCGGCAACGTCTCCTACGACCCCGACAACCACGACCGCATGGTTCGGCTGCGCGCGCAGAAGGTCGCCGGGCATCGCCGCCGACATCCCCGAGCTCGAGGTCGACGACCCGGACGGCGCGCGACTGCTCGTGCTCGGCTGGGGCGGCACGTACGGCCCGATCACGGCGGCGGTGCGGCGGCTGCGCAAGGACGGCGAGCAAGGTCGCGCACGCGCACCTGACGCCACCTGAACCCGTTCCCGCGCAACACCGGCGACGTGCTCCGCGCTACGACCGGGTGCTCGTGCCCGAGATGAACCTCGGCCAGCTGCTGCAAGCTCGTCCGCGCCGAGTTCCTCGTCGACGCGGTCGGCTACAACCAGGTGCGCGGCGCTGCCGCTGCCGGCCGAGCGAGCTCGCCGACGCGATGGAGGCGATGCTGTGAGACGGACGAACGGCAACGGCGAGCTCAGCTGACCGCGAAGGACTTCAAGTCCGACCAGGAAGTCCGCTGGTGCCCGGGCTGCGGCGACTACGCGATCCTCGCCGCGGTGCAGTAGTTCATGCCCGGAGCTCGGCATCCCGCGCGAGAAGCATCGTCTTCGTCTCCGGGATCGGCTGCGCGCGCGCTTCCCGTACTACATGGAGACGTACGGGATGCACTCGATCCACGGCCGCGCGCCGGCGATCGCGACCGGCCTGCGCGTCGTCGCGGCCCGACCTCTCGGTCTGGGTCGTCGACCGGCGACGGCGACGCGCTGTCGATCGGCGGCAACCACCTGATCCACGCGCTGCGCCGGAACGTCAACCTCAAGATCCTGCTCTTCAACAACCAGATCTACGGGCTGACGAAGGGCCAGTACTCGCCGACGAGCCCAGCTCGGGACGGTGACGAAGTCGACGCCGATGGGCTCGCTCGAGCACACGTAACTGAACGAAGTATTACC
>ERZ1370068.7388-contig-6306_pt1 | contig 35467 bp, 43 predicted proteins | sample MGYA00561227_ERZ1370068 | MGnify/ENA primary metagenome ERZ1370068 (study PRJEB38410, sample SAMEA6850437) | metagenome | study: Metagenomic assessment of the ecological functions of the soil: analysis of the soil microbiota associated with the... | reverse complement strand
GCCTTGCTCGCTCTGTTCTGGCTGCTACGGGACTATAGTTGGCGCGGCTTCGCGCGGTCGCGTTCATGGAGGTGTGCGGCGGGTCGTGCCGTGGCGCTGCTCGTTCTTCTCGCAGCGCATGTTCTGGGTGCGGCGCGTTCGCGTTCGCGGTGTGCGAACTATAATGGCAGCACCGCAGCGAAGCTGCTCATCCTGGGCCTTCTGATGATCGCTTCGATCGCGTGCGGCGTCTGAGCGATCCAGGAGCCGCCGAGCTGGGCGATGCTGCCGGCACCGCGCGCGCGCTGCGCCAAGGTTTGTTGCCGTGACGATCCGCTGTTCCGCTGGTTTTCCTCGCGCGACGAGGGCGTGTGGCCACTGCGAGTCCGTTCGTGGTGCTGTTCGCGGCCCGCGACCCGGCGGCGGCGGCGCGCTGGCATGGTTCTGCTTGCGCGCGTGAGCGGGTTCGCCGAACCCGGCTGGCAGGGCTGTCGCGATCGCCGAGCGATCGCGCGATCCTGGTCGCGACCGGCGCGCTGGTGTTCGCGGCGGCGATCGTCGCCGCGATCGCCGTGGGCCGGCGTTGTTGGCGGGCGTCGGTGATGGGTCGAGGCCATCGCGTTCCTGGGCGGCGGCGCATATGGCTCATCGCGGCTGCGAGCCTCGATCGGAGCGGCGCCGATCGGCCAGCGCCAGGCGTTCGTGAGCCTGATGAACACCTTCGTCGGTATCCTGATGCTGTCTGGTCATGGGCTTCGTCGACTTATCAACGCTCTGACGTTCTGCGCTGTGTGTCGCATCGCTGGTCGGTGCGCGCGGCGTTGCGTTGCCGGAAGCGCCCGCTGCCACCTGGGGTTGGCCGCCGACGCTTGACGATGCCCGCTTCGCGCGAGCCGAGGCGCTGTCGAGCGATACGCCGATCGGTCTGATATGATGCCGCACGAGATCGGCTGCGTCGTGTCCAGACTTCTTCCGGCGCATCCGCCACCGCGAAGGCGCGTTGGCGTCAGTCGTGTCGTCAAGCCGACTCGCCTGGGCCACGAGGCCGTTCGACCCTGTCATCCTCGACCACGGCACGGGCGATGATTGAATGCGCAGTGGCCCGCCGACCTCGATGCGTGACGTCCCGTCGGGCTTTACCCCACGTCGACGAGGACGCCTGGCGTGGCGCGGGGTGTGGGCATCGCGGTCATGTCGCTATATCACGGCAAGGCTGGCGGACTGCTAGAGGCGCGGTCTGATTGATCAAACCGTCGCTCGGGAGTTGTCGCGCGACGCTCTGAACCTGATCCGCGACATTGCGATCATTCACGTCTCCATTCGAAGCTCCTGTCTTCGCGAGTGACGCCTACCTCATCGCTGCGTTGGCGCCCTGACGCTGCTCCACTGGTGTACGGGTGCTGCGCGCGAAGCATCCGCTATATCCGGCGTGGGGGTCGTCTTCTTTGTGGTCTTGAGGCCGGGTTCAGGGACAACCGCGCCCTCGCCGACACCGTCCTCGTTCGAGCTTGTTGGGGGCACGGGAACTGCTCCGGCCAGTTTGATCCGCTCGCACGCCGTGGACCTGGGTGTTCGTCTACGTCGCGGACTGGGGAATCACCGTCCAGAAGTTCGAGCCGGGTGCGTTTTCGCCGTCTGGAGGGCGCGGGTCACGAACTGGTCTGACCCTGACGTTGCCGACGGCAGGGACTATGTTTCGACGTCGCGGCGACGCAATCCGCTCGACGGTTCGCTCAACTGGACGAGTGTCCAATCCGGTGGTCTGACCGCGATCGCGATAGGTCCCACCGATAGTACTGTGCGCAACCTGGGCGCCGCTTGTGGCCCCATCGGTGCGTGTGTGTCCGTCAATGGTTCATCGGATCCGACCTCAACAACGACGTAATGGGGATGCGCGTGTGGCTGGGTATCTTGCTATGAACAGACAGCATGTCGTCAAAGTCTTCACGGGCGCGAAGGCGACTTCCTCCGGCAGTGGGGCAGTCTTTGGCAATGGGGATGGCCAGTTGAAGACACTCTTTGCGCCGCCAGGTCGCCGACCGAAGGTGCAGTGCTCTCGGCACTAACTCACCATGTCCAGATCTTCTGCGACCACAGGAGTGTTCCAGGCGCGTGGGCAGCGAGGGGAGTGGCGACTAGCGAATTCCGCCTCCCGGTGGATGTCGCGATCGACCTCGAACGGTGCTGTCTACGTTCTGGACTCACAGAGCATCGTCCGCAAAGTTCTCCGGCGGCATCGTTCCAGTCGAGCAATCCACAATTTGGGGACAACTAAAGCTCCGGTATCGCAGGCGATTCCCACCCACACGCAGAACCGCGGAAGGCGAGGCGGCATGACCGGAACCGGATTGCTCCAGGACCCCTCGAAGCCCACCGGCAAAGGACTGCAGATTGGGCTCTGGGTCTTGCATAAAGAAGTGCTTCGGCGACGACGTTCTCACCGCTGGCCGGGCTGGAACCACGGCATCAGGCCGCTCGACGAAGCCGTCAAGATGTCGCCCTTGATCGCGGGGGTCCCGCCCCGCCCTCGTCCGGTTCATCGGCCTCGCCGAGCTTGCCGCGCGCCGTGGGCCTCGCATTCGCCGGCGGCGACGCGACGCGCGTCATGCGCCTTTGGCTCACGCTCGCTTCTGCCGCGGCTCGGGCTCGTCATGCGCTGCTTTGCGATCCCTTCCACATCATGCGTGGGCGAGTCCAACGTCACCGTGGCCATGCATCATCGTCGTGGGACTCTCGACCCCTCGTGGCCTGGGTCGCTTCCGGTTGGCGCCCATCGCCCCGCGTGGATAGAGTCGCCGGGGCCACCGGCTGGTCGGGAGAGGGCGCCTTTGTACTCGTCGCCACTTGCCAAACCCACGCCGGAGGACCCCATGACGCCAGGATTCCGCATGCTCACGGGCGCCGCCCGCCGTGTCCGCGTTCGCCCACCTCGGCCGCACGGCTCGCGGTCGCCGCCATGGTCGCTGGGCTCGTCCTGCTGGTCGCGACCCGCGCCCACGCCGAGACCCCGGCCTCCGACCCCAGCGGCCGTCGCCATCGCGGACCAGGTCATGCAGGCGCTCGGCGGCAAGGATCACTGGGACAAGATGCATGGCCTGCGCTGGACGTTCGGCGCCGGAGGTCAGCGACACCGTGCGCGGCACGCCGCGCCGCCATTCGTGGGACAAGATGACGGGCTGGCACCGCGTCGACGGCAAGACGCGCGCGGGGCAGACGTTCTGCTTCATTCACAACATGAACGATGGGAAGGCCATCATGGATGGACGGCAAGCCGATCGCCGGCGACTCGCTCACCAAGCTCAGCAAAATGGCGAAGTCGATGTGGACGAACGACACGTACTGGTTCCTGATGCCGTACAAGCTTCGCGACCCGGGTGTGAATCTGAAATACGGTGGCGAGGCGAAGATTGGAGGCCAGACGTACGACAAGCTCTGCGCTGTCGTTCGAGCACGTGGGCGAAACGCCGGGCGATCGCTACTGGGTGTACGTGAACCGCGCGACCCATCGCGTCGATCGATGGGACTATTCTGCTCGAGGGCGACAAGCCGCCACCCGAAACCTGGCGCTGGGAAGACTGGACGCAGAGTGTATGGCATGTGGTTCTGCACGGCCCACCGCAACACCGAGAAGACCAACGTCTTCTACCGCGCGACGTCCAGGTCGTGAGCCAGTTCCGGCCCACGGAGTTCAGCGCGCCCTGACCATGCTCACGAACGAAAAGAAGCTGCACGCACTCGGCGTCACGGGCACGCGGGGCGATGTCGATGCCGGTGCGGGTGAGCGAGATCTTCCTGTCGATCCAGGGCGAGGGACCCGTCGGCGGGAACCCCCGCGCACTTCCTGCGCCTCCAGGGCTGCGACGTCGGCTGCGCGTGGTGCGACTCCAAGTACACGGGACGCCTCGGGCGGTCGCGAGACCACGCTCGCCGAGGTGTGGCGCGGGCGAGGCTGGCGCGGGGCTCGATGATCGTCGTCACGGGGCGAGCCGCTCGAGCATCCGGGCATCGACGCGGTGCTTTCCGAAGCGATCACGCGCTGGCAGCGCGTCGAGGTCGAGACGAGTGGTGTGCCGCCGCCGCCGCTCACCCACACCGCGCCTCCATTACAACGTGTCACCCAAGCTGCCGTCGGCGACGTCGCGCTGGGAAGACACCTGGGCATGCGATCGATCGCTGGAAGGCCGAGCCGCGCGCGACGTTCAAGATCGTGGTCGGCGAGCCGCCGGACAGCGACCACGCGCTCGAGCTGATCCGCCGCCACGACCTGCCGCGCGAGCGCGCTGCTGTTGATGCCCGAAGGCATGACGGACGCGATCCTGCGCGAGCGCGCGGCCACGCTGGCCCAGGTCTGCATGCGGGAGGGTTGCGACTCGGACCCCGGCTCCACGCTGGATGTGGGGCGCGCGGCGAGGCATGTGATCGGGCGATGACCGATTCTCGAAACGCATCGGGCAACGGCGCGGGCGACGCCAATCGCAGGTCGCGGTCGTGCTGCTGTCAGGCGGCCTCGACTCGACGACCACTGCCTCGCGTGGGCGCGCGCCCAGGGTTTCGAGTGCGCTGACGCTCGCCATCGACTACGGCCAGCGCCACCGCGTCGAGATCGGAGGCGGCGCGACGCGTGTCGCGCGGCGCTCGGCGTCCGCGACCACCGCGTCGATCGAGCGTCGACCTGCGCGCGATCGGCGGCTCGGCGCTCACGAGCCGACGTCGACGTCCCGCGCGATCGCGACGAGCGCACGATGGCGGCCGAGATCCCGGTCACCTACGTGCCGGCGCGCAACACCGTCGTGTCCTGGCGCTGGCGCTCGGGCTGGCCGAGACGCTCGGCGCGCCACGACCTGGTCGCCGGCATGAACGCGGTCGACTACTCGGGCTATCCCGACTGCCGGCCGGAGTTCATCCGCGGCGTTCGAATCGCTCGCGCGGCTCGCGACCCGCGCCGGCGTCGAGGGCGACGGCTACACGCGTGCACACGCCGCTCATGGCGCTCGACAAGGCGGGCATCATCCGGCTCGGCGCTCTCGCTCGGCGTCGACTTCGCGCTCACCCACTCGTGCTACGACCCGGCCCCGGACGGCGCCGCCTGCGGGCGCTGCGACGCCTGCGTCTTGCGCGCGCGTGGCTTCCACGAGGCCGGGGTTCCGGACCCGACCCGGTACGCAGCCCAAGTGAAAGCGTGACGTGAGGCAATCCGTCAGCCTGGCGGCTGCCCCATCCCGGTGGCGCGAACGTGAGCCCTCGCGTCGAGCTGACCAAGGAGTTCACTTTCGAAGCGGCCCACCGGCTACCGAACCTGCCCGCTGACCACAAGTGCTACCGCATGCATGGCCACGGGTTTCGTGTCGAGATCGCCGTCGCCGGCGAGATCGAAGTCAAGCTCGGCTGGCTCGTCGACTACGCCGACATTGCCGCAGATCGTCGAGCCCCTCATACGCAACGAGCTGGATCATCGTACACTCAATGACGTCCCGGGCCTTGAGAACCCGACGTCCGAGATGCTGTGCGTGTGGTTGTGGCAGCGACTCCACCCGCGGCTTCCCGGACTGGCCTCGATCGTCGTGCACGAGACGTGCACGGCACGCTGCACATATAAAGGTGGGTGAGCTTTCGTCAAGACATGTCTCAAGTCGTGCCCCGCCGGTGGCCGATGACACCATCGCCACCACCGGCGCATCCAAGTAGCCGGATCACGGCGGCGGCATCGACCGAGTGATCCGCTCCCCAAATACAACAGAGACCGCATGGCGACGCCCCTCCCCGGGCACGACACGCTGGTTCGACATGCCATCGAAGGCCGCAGACGGCGAGACATCGAGGGACAGGGCAGCATGCCTAGCAAGATCTTCATTACCGGCGCGAGCGGTTACCTCGGGCCCGTGAGATCTCGGCGCGACTCGTGCCGCGCGGGACAACGAGGTGTTCGGGCTCACGCGGGACTCCGGCCGAGCGACAGAGCTGAACCGCGCGGGCGTCAAGGCCATCGTCGGCGAGATCGGCAAGCCCGAGAGCTTCATCGGCGCGCTCAAGAACTGCGACGTCGCGGTGCACGCCGCTTACGCCAACGAGGGCGCTGCGCAGCTCGACCGGTTGGCGCTCGAGGCGTTCGCCGACGCGTCCGAGGACGGGCGCCTGCGGAAGCTCGTCTACACGAGCGGCCTGTGGGTCCACGGCGACACCGGCGACACGACGGTCGACGAGTCGACGCCGCTCGCCCCGCACGACGTCGTGATGTGGCGCGCGGCGCACGAAGAGATCGCCATGGACCTGGCGCAGAACGAGGTGACCGTGATCGTGTTCCGACCCTCGATCGTCTACGGCGGATCGCGCGGCATCATCGGCGACATGTTCCGGCGCGCGAAGGAGCGGAGTGCGGTGCGCGTGCCCGGCACCGGCGAGCAGGCGTGGTGCATGGTGCACGTGCGCGACGTCGCCGAGGCGTATGCGCTCGGGATCGAGCACGCCGCCTCCGGCGATCGCTTCCTGCTCACCGACGGCTCGACTCAGACCGCGCTCGAGGTCGGCGAGGCGATCGCGCGCGTCACTGGCACCAAGGTCGAGCTGTGGCCGGCCGAAGAGGTCTTGGCCCGGCTCGGCGATTACGGCAAGGCGATGCTCGGCTCGACGCGCGTGAGCAGCATGAAGGCGCGTCGTGACCTGGGCTGGGTGCCGCGCCACACGTCGGCGATCGGCGAGATCGAGGCGCTGTACAAGGAGTGGCTGGGGCCGAGGAAGCGTCGGTGTCGTAGGCTTCTCCGCGTGGCGGGGCCGCATCGTTGCCGGTAGAGTGCGGCGCTTATGCCCGCCACCGGCTCACCGCCGCCCTCACGCCATTCGCGCGCGGCATCGATCGCGATCGTGGCGCTTCGGCGTCGCCTTCCTCGTCGCCCAGATGGTCGTTCCACCGTTCATCGGCGGGCGATTGCGCGCGGTCGCCGAACGTAGGCACCTCGACGTCCACTGGCGGACGCTGCGCTGGACGTTCCCGGCCCATGTCGCGATCCGTGAGCTGACCGTCCGCAACACGCGCGGCGAGCAGGTCGCGAGCGCCGACTCGGTCGACGTGCGGCTCGCGCTGTGGCCGTTGCTCGTGCTCAAGACGCGCGTCGCCGCGATCGGCGTGGCGGGGCACACGTCATGACCGCGGCCGGCCCCGCGGCGGCCGTCGACACGCTCGACTTAGACCTCGTCGACGAGACCGACGAGAAACGCGACCGCATATCCCGGGCTCCGCCGCATGGCGCGAGCGCTGGCGTGCGCGGGCTGGTGCGCGGCACGGGTGACTTGCCGCGGCTCGCTCTGCGCGACGTCGTGCTCGCCTCCTGCGCGCGGCGACGAGGGGCGACACCTCCGGCGTCGCGATCGCCGACTTCTCGCTGCTCCCGAGCGGCGGGGGCGCCACGATCACGAGCTCAGGCACCGTGCTGCTCACGCCCCCGGCCACGTACACGGTGGCGCTCGACCGCCGCCGCGACGGCCCATCACCGGCCGCGTCGAGTTCACGGTGCCGGGCGAGCACCAGCCGATCGGCTATCCACTGACCATCGATCTCGACGCGCGGCTCACCGGCGTGCGCGAACCGAGCGGCGTCGCGCTCGCGCCGGGGAGCCGCGTCACGATCGGGCGCGTCCCGCTCACGCTCGGCGGCGCGCTGTCGTCGCGCGGCCCGCACCTTAAGGTCGCGCTCGATGCCGAGGCCGTCGCTCCCGGTGACGTCGCCGAGAGCATTCCGCCGCCGTTGCTCGGGCCGCTCCAGCAGGTGCGCCTGCGCGGGACGTTCGACTACGCGCTGCGCTTCGACCTCGATCTCGCCGAGCCCGACTCGGTCGACTTCCACGCCGACGTCGTCCCGCACGGCCTGGCGCTCGATCCCGCCCACACGACGCTCAAGCTCGTGGGCCTCGACCAGCCGTTCACCGCGACGATCCACCTGCCGCACGATCGTCTGGTGACGCGGGAGCTGTCGAGCGCCAACCCGCACTTCCGCACGCTCGACGCCATCGACTCGAAGCTCGTCCACGCCGTGGTCACGAACGAGGACGGCGGCTTCTTCCGGCACCGCGGGTTCAACAGCGAGGCCGGTTAAGTCCGCGATCGTCGAGAACCTGCGCGCGGGGGCCTATCGGCGCGGCGCGGGCACGATCACGATGCAGCTCGTGCGCAATCTCTACCTCGGCCACGAGCGCACGCTGTCGCGCAAGGGGCAGGAGGTGGTGCTGGCGTGGATCCTCGAGCACCTGACGGGTCTGTCGAAGCAGCGGCTGCTCGAGATCTACCTGAACATCATCGAGTGGGGGCCGGGCATCCACGGCGCGGATGAGGCGACGCGCTACTACTTCGGCCACGACGCCGGGACACGTCAGCGTCGACGAGGCGTTGTTTCTCTCCACCGTCGTGCCTGCGCCCACCAAGTGGCGCTATCGTTTCGACTCGGGCGGCGTGCTGCGCGCGAGCGAGCGCGCCCAGATGCACTTCATCGGCCGTGCGATGATCGCCAAGAGCTGGCTCGCCGCCGACCATCTGCCCGGGGCCGATTCGCTGAGCGTCGAGCTGCGCGGGCCGGCGCGCGACGTGCTGTTCCCGCCCGCCGACACGACGAGGCGCCGGACGCCGAGGCCGATTCCCTGCGAGGAGCGGATGCCGACACGACGCCGAGGTGAGCGGTCGAGGCCCGGCGCCGTGCGGCCCGCCGCAGGCGCACCCGGTGGCACGCGTTCCGGTGCCGCCCCGAGTGTCTCGCGATCGACCTCCCCGCGCCCTTCGGGCGGAATAGCGCGGCCGCCCTACCTCGCGTGGCTCCTGATTCCGATCGCGCTCTTCGTCTTGCTGTGGTCGAGCCGCGGCGCATTGCTCGGCGTCGCCGTCGCCGACGACTACTCGTTCCTCGACGCGCTGCGCTTCCAGAGCCCGCTCAACTGGTTCGGCTCGATGCAGGCCGCGTTCTACTGGCGACCGCTCAGCCGGCAGGCCTACTTTTCCGCGATCGGCCCGTTCCTCCTCGCGGCGCCCTGGCTCGCGGCGGCGGTGAACGCCGCGCTCATCGTCGGCACGGCGCTGCTCCTCTACCGCATCGCGCGACACGTGACCCCTCGGCATGGGTGGCCTCGGCGGTCGCCGCGGGCGTGCTGCCGAGCGAGCCGGTGCGCGTTCTGCTCGCGTGGCCGAGCGGTATCCAGCATCTGCTCGGCGGCTTCGCTGCGGTGCTCGCGGTGCACGAGGCGCTCGAAGGTCGCTTCCTCACCGCGGGTGGGTCGGCGCTCGCGGCGATGCTGAGCCAGGAGGGCGGCCTGCTCGCCGCAGTCGTCGTTCCGCTCGCGGCGTGGCGGCGCGCACGGGCGCACGGGGCTCGTGCGCGCCGGCTTGGCGGTCGCGGTCGCCGTCACGCTGTGGGCGATCGGCTACTCAGTCTCACGCGCGCACGGCGTCGCGATGCCACCGGAACGGCAGCGTCGCAAATCTGTTCGCCCACTTGCCTGTGCTGGCCCCACGCGCGCTGTACGCCGCGCTGAGCCTCGAAGACGTCCTCGATCGCGACGCCGTCGTCACCGCCTACGTCCTCGTGCTTGTTGTCGCGGCCGCGCTCTGATCTCCCGCGACACCCGACGCCGCGTTCGCGACGCATGGCCGGTGCTCGCGACCGGCGTGCTGTGGTTCGCGATCGGCGCGCTCCCGCTGTCGCTGCTGCTGCCCGACTGGAACGCGTGGCGCTTGTGGATTCCGGCCCTCGGGCTCACATTCGCCATGATCGTGTTCGCCGGCCTCGCCTGGCCCGGGCTCGCGGTCGCGTGGGTCTTTCTGCGGGCGATGGCGCTGTTGCTGTCGCCCGGCGCCATCACGGTCGTCACCGATATGCCGCCCGCCAACGCGTCCACGTCTCGTTCCAGCAGATCACGCGGCTCGAGCGCATCACCGACGGCGCGCGGCGCGCCGCTCGCCACGCACCTGCCGAACCTCCCGCCGCACTCGATCGTCACCTACTGGGAGATCCCGCGGCTCGCCGAGTTCGCGTTCCAGGGCTCGCGCGCGCTGCGCGTGTGGTACGGCGACTCGACGATCGCGTGGTCGAGCTTCGGCGGCGAAGGCGGCTTGTACAAGAACTTCGCGGGTGCGATCGAGTTCCGGCACGACCCGAAGCGCACCGCGACGATCATCGACAGCGTCGCGATCCGGCGCTTCCAGCTCGCAGGTCAGGCGATGATGGCGGGCCGACTCGGGACGGCGGACTCGATCCTCGCCGTCGCCGTGGCCGCGGAGGCAGCGGACTCGAGCCGGTTCCTCGGGATCCTGATCCACAACCGCGCCGCGGTGGCGCTGAAGCTCGGCCGCCTCCGATCTGGCCGACGCGTACAACCGCCAGGCGACCGACCTCGGCATCACGGGGAGAACCACTGGGTGCTGACGGCGCAGGTCGCCGCGATGCGCGGGGACCGTGAGGCGCGATCGCCGCCTTACGGCACGCGCTCTCCTACAACCCGAAGAGCCCGGAGGCGCTGGATCTGCTGCGTCAGCTCGGCGCGCCGTAGTCGGCGGGCTTCGGGATGGTCGCGCGGCCCAGGGTCCTCCTCTGCTCGGAGGGCATCGGGGGCACGCCGTCTACTTCGAATCCTTCTCGGCATGTTCCAGTTGGTGGGGCCGGGCTTCCGAATCGACAGGTGACACGCCGAGTTCCCGGACGCCGCACCGTGGTAGTGCCACTCGAGCGCCGGAATGAACGCGGTCTCACCCACCGACAGCTCGCGCACCCCCTCGCGGTTGCCGACAACGACCCGCCCCTCGACCACGACCAGGAGCTGATCGGTCGAGTGGACGTGCGGCACGGTCCGAGCGCCCTCCTCGAAGAACACGCCCGCCACCTCCAGCTCGGACGAGATCTCGGCGGCGACGAGGTGCTGCATGCGCACGGGACCGGTGAAGTATTCGGGATGCGGAGCCGGCTTCGCTTCGGAGCGCTCGATCTTCTTCGGCGTGATCGCGGTCATGGGTGCCTTCGAGGTCGTTCGGTCGAGTTCGTGAGCGGCGGATCGTGTCAGCGGAGTACCACGATCCGGCGCCGCTCGTCCAAGCCCGCCGACGGCGCCGTCGCGCGGATGAAGTAGACGCCGGCCTCGCTCGCGTGCTCGCTCCGCGACGGCCGCCACTCGAGCGCGACCCGCGTTCCCGCGGGACGCGCAGAGCCGTGCGCGAGGGTCGCCACGCGACGCCCGGCGAGATCGTAGACGCTGACGTCGAGATCGCCGGCGGGCTTCCCGTTCGGCGCGAGCGGCACGGTGAACGCGACCTGCACGGCCGCGTCCCAGCGCGCCGGGGTCGGCCACGCGCGGATTCCTGCGAACTCCTGCGGCGAGCGTCACGCGTCCGACTTCGCTCTCCTCGCCGAGCCCGTTCACGACCGCGAGCCGGTACACGCTGCCGGGCAGCGCGTCGCCGTCGTCGATGCGGTTCGCGGTGACGAGATCCGGGCCAACACGCACGCCGTCGCCGCTCGTGCCGGGATCGATGCGGTAGACACGATACCCCTGCACGCCCTCGGGGCCGACCGCGGGTTCGGTGGCCCACGTGATCTCGGCGCCCTGCGGCACGACCGAGGCGACGAGCGACACGAGCGCGATCTGGTCGCGAACGGTAAACGCGGCGTCCGACGCGTCGGCGCCGGGCAGGCCCGAGGCGCTGGGCGCGATGCGCACGCGCGCGGTCTGCGTGGCGCCGTGCGGCACACGAACCGTCAGCGCATTCGTCTCGGATCCGCCGACCGCCGTGGCGATGCGCGCGTAACTGGCCCCGTCGTCCGACGACCACCACACGTCCGCCGGCTCCGCGCCGCGCCACACCACCGCGTACGCGCCGCCGACGTTCCACGCCTCGCCGCCGTTGGGCGACACGACACGATAGCGCGTGCCGCCGCGCACCACGACCTCGCCGGCGTCGCGACCGCTGGCCGAGCTGAACGGAGCGCCCGTGACGACGTCGGCGAAGCCGTCGCCGTCGCGATCGCCGGCCGTGGCGACCGAGGAGCCGAGCCCCGATCCCGTCGCCGTGCCGCGGATGCGAACGTCCGGCGCGAGGTCGACCCCGAGCGACATGAAGTAGACGTACGCGCTCCCCGCGTACGAGCCGTCGTCGCTCGCGAACGGCGCGCCGACGATGACGTCGGGGAGCCGTCGGCGTTGACGTCGCCGGCGCCCGCGACCGACGTGCCGAAGCGGTCTCCCGGCGAGTCGCCCGTCAGGGTCCACGTCGGCGTGTCGCGGATCGTGGTGCCGCGGTAAATGTAGACGCGCCCGGCGTCCTCGCCGCCCGCGTCGTTGTACGGCGCGCCGACGACGATCTCGGAGCGTCCGTCGCCGTCGATGTCGCCGACGAGCGCGATCGAGCTGCCAAACAGATCGCCGGCGTTCTCGCCGCTCAGGACGATGTCGGGCGCCGCCGTGATCCGCGGGCCGCCGAAGAACACGTAGACGCGGCCCGCGTACGCCCCGGCCGCGGAGTTGAACGGCGCGCCGGCCATGAGGTCGGCGTATCCGTCGCCGTTCACGTCGCCGCCGCCGGCGACGGTGGTGCCGAGCGCGATGCCCGGAGTGAGCCCGGTGAATACGATGTCCGGCTGTGCGTCCATGCTCGGTCCGCCGTAGTACACGAACACGCGCCCGCGATCGACACCCAATGCGTCGACGCCGGGGACCCGACGGCGAGATCGGCGTGGCCGTCGCCGTTCATGTCGCCGGCGATCGCGGACCGCGGTGCCGAACTCGTCGCTCTCGTAGCGGCCCTCAGGACGAGATCGGGAACCGTGTCGATCGACGCCCCGCCGAAATAGATGTAGACGCTGCCGACTTCCCGCCACGGGACGCTCCATCCCGGAGCGCCGACGACGACATCGGCGAGGCCGTCTCCGTTCAGGTCGCCCGCCGTGACCGCGGATCCGAATCGATCGAAGGCGCTTTCGCCTTTCCACATCGCGCTGAGGAACGGAGCCGGGCCGACTCGACCACAGGCTCACCTGGCCGCTGTTCGCCCCGTTCGCATCGCTCGCGGGGGCTCCGATCAGAACGTCGTCGAGCCCGTCGCCGTCGAGATCGCCCGCGCGCGCGACCGTGGTGCCGAACAGATCGCCCGGCGCGACACCCGTCGCGCGTCGGTCGAGCTGCAACGTGACCCGGGCCGGCGCGATCGGACGCACGATCGAGAAGCGCCGCTCGCTCGCCGTCGAGGTCGCCGCCGAGACCGGCGCGCCGGCGACGCTGACGCGCACGCGCGCCGTCGTCGTGGCGAGGTCCGGAGCGATCAACGTCCACGCCTGCACGCCGGTGACCGCGGCGCCGACGCCGATCGCGAGCGCATTGCCACGTCGCGCCGTCGTCGACCGAGAGATCGATGTCGACCGGGCCCGAGTAGCGCCACTCGACCGATGCGGGATGATGCGCGACCCACACTTCGTCCCCCTGCGGCGACACGAGGTCGATCGGAGCCTTCGAGATCACGTACACGCGACCGCTCTGACGCCCGCCCAGCTCGACGAGCGGCGCACCGGCGACGAGGTCGGCATAGCCATCGCCGTTCAGATCGCCAGGGCCGACGACGGTAGCGCCCAATCCCTCGCCCGGCGCCCCGAGGATCGTCTGGTCGGGCTCGCTGTCGGCGTTCGGTCCGCCGAAGTAGACGAGCACCTGGCCCGCACCGGGCCCGCCGAGCGCGCCGCCGTTCGCGCCGACGAACAGGTCCGAGTAGCCGTCGCCGTTGAAATCGCCGGCGGACGCGACGGTGTGGTACGGGCTCGCAGACGCTGCCCACGCCAGCGTGAGGGTCGGGAACGCTGTCGGGGGTCGCGCTGCCGAAGAAGAGGAAGGCGTACGCGCCGCCGGGATACGAGGGATCGCCGCGTTGCTCGATGGCGACGTCGGCGTAGCCGTCGGCGTTGAAGTCGCCGGCCGACGAGACGACGACGGAGCCGTTGGTCGGACCGCGGAGCACGAGGTCGGGAACGAGATTCGGCGTCCGCGCCGCCGAAGTACACGAACGCGAGCCGCAGACCGGCGGCGACGACGATGTCGTCGTAGCGCGTCGCCGTTCATGTCGCCGGATCGACGCCGTCGAGCTGCCCAGCTCCTGGTTGGCGAAGGTTCCGATGGCCGAGAGGCCCGCTCCCGGCGTCCCGTTCGCGTTGCCGAAGTACAGATCGATGCCGCCGACGAAGCGGAAGTTTGGAGAGTCGGCGCGACTCGAGATCAAGGACGTCGTCGTAGCCGTCGCCGTTGAAGTCGCCGGCGGGACTTACGACCAGGCCGAACTGAAAGCGGCTGCTCGAGAACGCTGCCGTCGGGAAGCGCGTCGAGGCCCGGGCCTCCGAGGTAGAGGTTGACGTCGCGGTTGTCCTGCGCGGAGACTACCGCCCACCAGCGATGTCGCCCCAGCCGTCGCCATTGAAGTCCCCGGCCGACGCGATCCGGACGCGACGTGTGCACCGTCGGCCCGCGGAACGTGAGATCCGGGATCGTGTCGAGGACCCGGCCGCCGTAGTGAGCGCCGCCGTCTTCAGCGTGCCCGCGTAGCGCGCGACGACGAAGTCGGGGTAGCCGTCCTCGTTGATGTCACCCACGCCCGCGACGGTCGTGCCGAGCTGATCGAACGCCTTGCCGTCGATCGTCATCAGCGGGTAGGACGACCCTGCGCGCGCGGCGCCCGGCGCCGACAGGCACGCCGCGGTCAGCGCGAGGACGACGAACCCACAGCGGGAGAGGAGAGCGAGGGCGACGCACCGGCAAGGAAGTCCTCCGCCGCGAGCGTCCGGAGTCGGAGGGAGCGATCTGACCCCGCGGTGTCGATGAGGGCAAAGAGTATAGCCCGGGCTCAGCCCTCCGCATCACGATCTCGCCGGCGTCGCTCAGGTCGAAGCGCTCGGCGAGCGGCTCGGCCGGGAGCCCCGGCATGCGCATGATCTCGCCCGTGATCGGCACGATGAACCCGGCGCCGGCCGCGAGCTGGATCTCGCGCACGGTGACCAGGAAGTCCTCGGGGCGGCCGAGCAGTGCCGGGTTGTCGCACAGCGACTGCTGCGTCTTGGCGATGCACACCGGCAGGCCCCGAAGCCGAGCTTCTCGAGCTGCGTGCGGTCGCGCTTGGCGCGCACCGTGTAATCGACGGCCTCGGCGCCGTACATCTCGCTGCGCGATGGTGAGGATCTTCTGCTCGATCGGCTCGCTCCAGTCGTAGAGCGGGCGGAAGTGCGGGCGCGCCTTCTCGACCACCGAGACGACGCACTCGGCGAGGTCGGTGCAGCCGGCGCCACCGCCGGCGAACGGGTTCCGCCGGCGCGTGAGCGAGCCGAGGCTTCCCGACGTGGCGCGCGACGACGTCGCACTCCTCGGCGAGTGTCGGTGGGGAAGCGGTTGATCGCGACGACGGCCGCGCTGCTCGAACTTGCGGATGTTCTCGAGGTGCTTGTCCAGGTTCTCGAGCCCACGCTCGACGGCGTCGACGTTGGGCGCCGCCACGTTCGCGTACGGTACGCCGCCGTGCATCTTGAGCGCGCGCACGGTGACGACGAGCACGGTGCAGCTGGGTGCGAAGCCGCCGTAGCGGCAGTTGATGTCGAAGAACTTCTCCGCCCCCAGCTCGAACGCGAACCCGGCCTCGGTCACGACCAGGTCGGCGTGCGCGAGCGCCATGCGCGTGGCGGTGATCGAGTTGGTGCCGTGCGCGATGTTGGCGAACGGCCCGCCGTGGATGAACGCGGGCACGCCTTCGACCGTCTGCGCCAGGTTGGGCTTGAGGGCGTCGCGCAGCAGCGCCGCCATGGCGCCGACGGCGTGGAGGTCGGCCGCGCGCACGGGGCTCCCGTCCGGGCGGAAGCCGACGACGATGCGGGCGAGACGCTCCTTCAAATCGTGCACGCCGCTCGCGAGGCACAGGATCGCCATCACCTCGCTGGCGGCAGTGATGTCGAAGCCGGTCTCACGCGGCACGCCCTCGGTGCGGCCACCGAGCCCGATGACGATGTCGCGCAGCGCGCGATCGTTCATGTCGATCGCGCGCCGCCACAGCACGCGCCGCGAGTCGAGGCCGAGCGCGTTGCCGTGGTGGAGGTGGTTGTCGACCATGGCCGCGAGCAGGTTGTGGGCACTCGACACCGCGTGGATGTCGCCGTTGAAGTGGAGATTGATGTCGTCGGAGGGGACGACCTGGGACTTCCCGCCGCCGGTGCCGCCGCCCTTCATGCCGAGGTAGGGACCGAGCGAGGGCTCGCGCAGCGCGACCGCGCTCTTCTTGCCCAATTTCGCGAGCCCCTGCGCGAGCCCGATCGAGCACGTCGTCTTGCCCTCGCCCGCCGGCGTCGGCGTGATCGCCGACACGAGAATGAGTCGCCCGCTCGGCTCGCGGCCGTTCAGCGCCGCGAGCGCGATCTTGGCCTTGAACGCGCCGTAGGGCTCGAGGTGCACGGGGTCGATGCCGAGTGCCCGCGCGACGTCGGTGATCGGTTTCATGGCCGGGCACTATACCGCGTCGCGTCTCATCCGCTCGGGGCGCCGGCGCCGTATAGGTCACGGCAGCCCGCTTGCGCGCGTCGGGCTGTCTCCCGAAGGCAGTACCCCTACGAGCCTCACTTGCAGGAGGACTTCCATGCGACGCACCTCATTCCTGCCCGCGTGCCTGATCGCGTTCGCGCTGCTCGCGCCGGGCGCGGCACGGGCCTCGAGCCACAGCGAAGCCCCGGCACCGCCAAGGATCGGCTCGCCGACGACACCGATCTCTACGCGTTCGTGGCGAGCGACGCTTCGCGACGCGGTGACCATCGTCGGCGACTGGGTCCCGCTGCTTGAGCCGAACGGCGGACCCAACTTCTACGGCTTCGACGACGACGCGTTCTACTACATGAACATCGACAACGTCGGCGACGCGCAGAAACACGTCCGCTACCAGTTCAAGTTCACGACCACCCGCAGCAATCCGAACACGTTCCTATACAACACCGGTGTCGTGACAACGCTCGACGATCCGGATCTGAACGTGCGGCAAACGTACACGCTGACGCGCTACGACAACGGCGCGCCGACCGTGCTCGTCACCGACGCTCCGGTCGCGCCGAACTTCGTCGGCCCCGCCTCGATGCCGTGCTACGACCGGCTCGCGCAAGCGGCGATCACCAAGCTCGCCGACGGCACGACGATCTTCGTGGGCCCGCGCGACGATCCGTTCTTCGTCGACCTGGGCGCCGTGTTCGACCTGCTCACGATCCGCAAGGTGCCCGGCAACAAGGGACGTGGCGTGGACGGCGTCAGTGGCTACAACGTGCTGAGCGTCGTGATTCAAATCCCGAAGGCGCGTCTCACCAAGGACGGCGCGGCGCCGAGCGCCGACGCGAACAACCACGTCATCGGCGTCTGGGACACGGCCGAGCGTCTCGCGACCCGCACGATCAACGCGGATGGCACGGTGAGCACTGAGCGGGCGACGCGCGGCAGGTGTCGCGCCTCGGCATGCCGCTCGTCAACGAGGTCGTGATCCCGCTCGGATCGAAGGACAAGTTCAACGCCAGCGAGCCGGTGAACGACGTCGCCAACTTCGGCGCGTTCGTCGTCGACCCCGAGCTGGCGAGACTCTTCAACGCGATTTACGGCGTGAAGGTGCCGGCGGCGCCGCGCAACGATCTCGTCACCGTGTTCGCGACCGGCGTGCCGGGCTTGAACCAGCCGGCGGGTGTCGCGCCCGCGGAGATGCTACGCCTCAACATGACGATCCCGCCGGCGGCAGGCCCAACCGCTTCGGCGTGATCGCCGGCGACCTGGCCGGATTCCCGAACGGCCGCCGTCTCGCCGACGACGTTGTCGACATCGAGGAGCGCGTGGTCGCGGGCGTCTTGGTCGACGGCTTCAACATCGCCCCCAACAACCAGCTCGGCGACGGCATCGATGCCAACGACAAACCGTTCCTGCCGTACTTCCCGTACGTCGCGCCGCCGCACAACCCGTTCGATCCGCGTGGGCACAACGTCCAGCACGGGAAGCTCCCGCGGTGGCGGGGCGGTCCGTACGACTCGGACACGGACGTCGAAGACGAACGGTCCGACGACACGAGCACCCAGGCGGGCACGGCCCCGCACTCGCGCTCGCGAGCGCCCAGCCGGCGTCCTCGGTCTCGATCCTCCAGTACTCCGTGCCCGAGCGGGCGCGCGTGAAGCTGGCCGTGTGACGACGTCCAGGGCCGAACCATCCGGACTCTGGTCGACCAGGATGCGGCGCCCGGGACGTTCAGGCCCGTGGGACGGCCGATCCTACGATGGCACGGCGCAGCGCGGGGTGTACTTCGCGCGCTTCACGGTCGATGGCCGCGTCGCCGGGACGCAGAAGGTGGTTCTACAGTAGACGGCCGTTCCTCAAAGACGGGTCGGGGCGCCACGCTCCGACCCGTCTTCGTCTTTCTTCCCCATGGACCGCGCGCCCGCGTGTGTCTAGAATCCCCGTCTTCAGTCGCACCCCTCGCGACGATTCCCGTGGAGAGCACGATGCTCGCCCCGCTGTGGAAGCTGTTGCACCTTTTTTGCCTTCAGCTTCGTCGGGAGTCTCGTGGTCGCGGAGTGGAACGGCCGCGCCGCGCGCGTCTCGACGAGCTGGTCGCAGCGCGCGTTGTTGTTCAGCATCATCATGCTCTCCACACGCGTGGCCGGATTCGGCTCCCTCATCCTGACCGGCGTGTTCGGCAGCTTGCTCTCGCTCCCGCTGGGTTACTCGATGCGTGAAGGATCCTGGCTGCGCTGGGTGAACGGCCTGTGGCTCCTGGCCGTGATCGTCATGGCGTTCGTCGTCCTGCCGAACGTCCGCCGTCTCGCCGCCACGGCGGCGAAGGCCGAAGCGGGCGAGGCACCCGACGGTTGGGAGTCGGCGCTCGCGCGCTGGCGGTTCGGCAACGTCGTGCTCAGCGTTACGTACCTCGCATTGCTTGCCATCATGGTGCTGCGTTGGCGGTCCCAGGCCCGAACGCGTTGCCGGCGTCATCGCCGATGCTGGGCCTGCTGATCGCGGGCTTCGTGCTGCTCGTCGTCGGACTCCGGCGTGCTCACGGTCGGCGGGCGCAAGCACCCGATGGCCTCGCGCGTGAGCACGATGCGCGCGCTCGGCTACGTGCTCGTGTTCGGGCTGTGCACGTGGTGCTTCTACCGCATCCTCGAGGGTGCGCTGCTCGGCTACGAGCGGAGCCCGTGGCTGCTGGCGCTCGGCGACGTCATCTTCGTCACGCTCGGCCTCTACACATGGGTCATGGTGCTGGCCGAGGGGCACTCGCTCGAGGCCTACGGCATGAGGCGGATCTCCGCCGGACGGCTCTTCCTCACCCCTGCTCATGGGCGTCGGCGCCGTCGCCGTGTATTCCCTGGGATCCTACCGGGCCCTTTGGACGTATCAGATCAAGCTGACACCCGATACGCTGACTTTCGCCCTCGTTCGCCGCGGTGGGCTCGGCCTTCACCGAGGAGATGCTGTTCCGCGGTTTCCTCCAAGGCTCGATGAACGGCCGAGTTAGCCGGTGGGCGCGGGTCGCGGTGCCGGCGATCGCGTTCACGATCGTGCGAGCTGCACGATTCTGGCCCGGCCACGGCTAGGGTGGACAGAGTGGATGGGATACATTTTGGGCGTGGCATTGCCGCTCGGCCTGTGGTGGGGACTCATGAGGGAGCTGGCCGGCGGAGCCATCTGGCCGAGCCTGATCTCACATTTCTTCCTCGAATTCGGCCCCGCACTGGCTGGAAAGTCGCCCGCATTACCCTGACCACACGGCCCTGCCCCGTCTGCCTTGTGCCTCGTTGGAGTCCATAACCGAATGCCGTTCCGCCTCCGTCGTACCCTCGCGACCGCGTGCGTCCTGATCGCCGCGGTCGCCGTCGCACGCATTGTCGCCGCCGATCCGTTGTCTCCCGAACAGATCGAGCGCATCCGTCAGATCAAACAGCTCCAGCAGCGGCGAATCATGCAGGAGGCCTTCGAGCACAAGCGCGAGCTGGCCGAGCAGGAGCGTGAGCGTCGCGGCGCCGTGCCGGACGCCGCGAAGCGGGCGCCGTCCGCCAAGCCGGCGACGCCGGCTAAGGGCATGCGCTCAGGCGCGGGGAAGAAGCCGGCCGCTCAACAGCGCCCCGGCGCCGAGCACATGATGGACGCCGGGCTTGCGCCGCGAGGCCGGTCTGCCGATGCCCGGGGTCCACTCGCGTCCAAACCCGCCGGGCGATCGCGCCGAGGCTCATCGCGACGCCGTCATGCACCGCAACGTGCGCACGTCGGCCAAGCGCACGACGTCGTTCGCGACCAACGTGCACGTCAACAACGTCGGCCTCGACAACCCGCTGGCGGCCGACGCGCAGTCTGAAGAGTCGATGGTGGCGTGGCAGAACTACGTGCTGTGCACGTGGAACGACAGCCAGGGCCACCGTCTGGATCGGTCGCTGATCGGCTACGGGTACTCGACCGACGGCGGCGCACGTTCATCGACGCGGGCGAGCCGCCCGAGCCGCCGATCGTGGGCGGCACGTGGACGAGCGATCCGGTGACGTGCGTCAACGAGAAGACCGGTGAGTTCTACTTCACCGCACTCCTCGACCCACTCAACATGAGCGGCACCCTGCGCGGCATCGGCATCGCGAGCGCGACATTCTCGGGGAACAACCTGAACTGGGGCACGGCCGGATTCGTGCGCCAGATCGACGCCTCGGCGGGCGTGCTCGACAAGCCGTGGATCGCCGCCGACTCGGTTAGCGGCAACATCTACGTGTCGTACACACGCTACTCGAGCACCGCCGACTCGATCGTGTTCCAGCGCTCGACCAACAAGGGGCGTGACCTGGGGCCCGCCGATCACGCTCAGCTCGGACGCCGCCGGCTGGGTGCAGGGCTCACGTCCGTGCGTCGGCCCCTGACGGCGAGGTCTACGTGGTGTGGAAGGAGATCGGCTTCGCGAATCTGCCGCCGACCGATCCCAACTACGGCAAGGACTTCTTCAAGATCCGCAAGTCCACGAACCGCGGCGTGAGCTTTGGCCCCGAGGTCATCGCGGTCACGCTGTCGGACAACTTCGGCACCGGAGCGCCCGGGTTCAATCGCGAGCAGGGGATCACGTTCCCGTCGATCGCCATCGACCGCTCGAACGGGCCCAACCGCGGCCGCGTGTACCTGACATGGAACGAGGCCGTGAACTACTGGGACTCGATCCCGCAGCCCGGCCCCACCCGGAACGAGGCGGAGCCGAACGACACGACCTCGACGCCGACGCCGTTCACGCCGGGGCAGACGATCGTGGGCCAATTCGGCGATGGCGCGGACCTCGACTACTACTCCTTCACGGCCGTGCGAGGGAACGACCTACTTGTTCTGGAGCCAACAGGTCACGGCCCTGTACACGATGCGGATCTTCTGCTCGGACGGCGTCTCGCGCCTGTCGTTCTCGGGTGACCGCTTCAATCTGCCGCCCGACGACGGCTTCATCGTGTGGACGTGCCCGAGTACCGGCACCTATTACCTGCGCATGGCGATCGTGCCCCCTCGAGCAGCGGCAGCTACCAGGTCACGACCAGCGTCGACGCGCCCGGCGGCCCCGGGCAGCGCGCGCGAGACCATCGCGACGTGTTCGTCACCTCGTCGCCCGATGGGCTGGACTGGTCGGCTCAGTCCGTGCTCGTGAACGACGATCCGCCGAACTTCGACAACTGGCTGCCCGAGATCGCGGTGACCGGCGGCGGTCAGATCTACGTCGCGTGGTACGACTGGCGCGACTCGCCGGCTGTCGACGTGCGGCGCAGTGGCGCAGACGTACGTGTCGCGCTCCGACAGACGGCGGCGCGACGTGGGGCGGCGCTCGGGCCGATCACCGACGGCGCGACGGCGTGGACGTTCGTGAACCCGACACATCATCCCGAACCAGGGCGACTACATCTCGATGTTCGCGAACGCCGTCGGCATCTACCCGTGCTGGGGGCCGACGGCCGCATCGGCACGCCCGACGTGTTCGCCGCACCTTTCCTCGTGAATGGGCTCCAGGTCGCGATCGTGGAGCGTCGTCGCCGACACCGGTCACGTGCAGCTCACCTGGCAGGCCTCAGGCGTGTCGCCGCCGGTCGATCGCCACCGTCTACCGGCGCGTGAGCGTCGGCGCGTACCAACCGGTTGCCAACGCCAGCTCGGACGCCTCGAACCAAATCATCTACGACGACACCAACGTCACGCCGGGCACGCAGTACGGCTATCGCCTGGGGATCAGTGGTGAGCGGAACCGAGGTCTTCCTCGGCGAGCGCAGCAGTGCTGGATGCCGGTGCCGGTGCCGCCCAATCTCGAGCTGTCCCTCGCCAACCCGACGTCGGCCAGCCTGACCATGCGCGTGACGCTGCCGACGACCGAGCGCGCGTTGCTCGCGCTGTTCGACCTGACCGGCCGCCGCTTGCGCGAGTGGGATGTCAGCTCGCACGGGGTCGGGACCCGTCGTCGATCAGATTTCGGCGCCGGGCTCAACCTCAAGGCCGGGGTTCTATGTCATCCGCCTCGACGCAGGGCGGTAACGAGATCCGACAGAGGGTGTCGGTCGTCAACCAGCGTCGCGTCGTTTTGACGCAGCCCCATTCGTCGCGCCGGGACCGACGCTCGTGTGCCTCTTTGCACTCGCCGGACGCGAGACCCCACACGGTCCTGCTAGTCTCCCGCGTGACCCCGCAGTGCCGAACGACACGACGTCCACTCGGCCTCGCACATTGGGCACCGGACGCCTTTGCACTCGAGTGGAGAAGCAATCGCGCGACGACCGTGATGCAGCATGCGCCGAGGCACGGTTCTGCTGGGTGGAGCTGGCCACCACCGACCAGAACGCGGCGAAGAAGATTCTACTCGAATCTGTTCGGGTGGACCGCGACCGAGACGCCGATCGGTCCCGGACAGACCTATGCCGATCTTCCAGAAGGACGGCCGCGACGTCGCCGCGTTGATGACGATGATGCCCGAGATGAAGCAGGCGGGCATGCCGCCGGAACTGCGGGTGTACGTAGTCGGTGACGAGCGCCAGCGCCGCCGCGGAGCATGCAAAGAAGCTCGGCGGGAAGGTGATGCAAGCCGAGCCGATGGACGTCAGCGGGCAGGAGCTTCGCATGGCCGTCATCCAGGATCCGACCGGCGCCATCTTCAGCGTGTGGGAGGCGAAGGAGTACATCGGCGTGGGCGTGCTCGGCGAGCCGAGCTCGCTGTGCTGGTGTGAGCTCGTGACCGGCGATACGGCGAAGCGTCGGCGTTCTACACCCAGCTCTTCCGTGGAAGGCCGAGAAGTTCCCCGGCCCCACGGACCACGATGAAGCGTAAGGACGGCACGAACGCCGGCGGTGTGTTCCAGATCACCGAGGAGATGAAGGGGACGCCGCCGCACTGGATGCTCTGACGCCGCCGTCGACAAGCTGCGACGCGACGTGCAACAAGGATGCAGCAAGCCGGCGGCAAGGTGTTCATGCCGGCGAAGGACGTCCCCGGGTGGGACGCTTCGCAATCCCTGCAGGATCCGCAAGGCGCGTTGTTCTCGATCCTCCAGCCGGTCGCCGAGAAGTAAGTCGTCGACATCTCCGAGCGGCGGCGTGGAAACACGCCGCCGCTTCGGCTTCTCGTCCGGCGAGGCCGCGACCTCCTCGCCGCATCGGGTTGGGTCGAATGACCCAGCGCCTCGCTGGGCACTCCTTCCGAATCCCTCGACTGCGCCTTCCGCGCGAGCCGATAACTCCACCGGGAAGGCCCGTGGAGCGCCGCCGTCCGTCCGCATTCCCTCGTGACGGATCCTCGGCGCTCCATCCGGCCGCGAGCCTCGTCGGAGGTCGTCATGAGCTGGTATCTGCGAGCGTTTCGGAAGTACGCCGTGTTCGCTGGTCGCGCGCGGCGCAAGGGTATTGGATGTTCACGCTCTTCAACATCATCGTCAGCGTGTTGTTCGGCGTGGTCTCGGCATTCGCCGGCAATTCAATTCGCCCACGAATCCGGTGAACATCGCGTTTCTCGTCTACCTGGTCCTCTCGTTCATTCCCAGCCTCGCCTTGACGGTGCGCCGGCTGCGCGACACCGAGCGCCGGGACGGGGGTGGTTGTTCATCTCCGCTCGTCCCGTTCGTGGGCGCGATCGTCCTGCTGTGGTTCCTCTGCAGCGAGGGCTGGAGCGGGACCACAGTACGAGCGATCCCAAGACCGCCTGACACCCTGACCGGAGCCCACGCATGCCGAATCGCCCGTGGACGACGTTCACGGCCCAGTCGGGATCATGGTTCGTCCTCATGAGCCTGGTGATGGGGTGGCTGAGTCGGAGGCCGCATGCGCCCGGCGCCGCGGGCGAGGCCAACGGTGATGCGGTATCCGCTCGGCATCCTGATCCTCGGCATCGTGTGCTCCGGATTCTTCGTCGCCCTCGCCGTGCTGTCGTACCTGTTCCCCGGCAAGACGGGATCGCCGACTCATCTCGCTCCAGCTTCCTGGGCTTCGCCCTGCTCGGCGTGCCGATGATCCTCGAGTACCATCGCGTCCGGCATGAAGTCGTGGCCGGTGGCTTGTCGTACCAGACGATGCTCCGGGAAGCGAGGGCTGATGACGTGGGCCGAGGTCCGGCAGCTCCGCGCTCGGAGTCCTCGAAGGGCTTCCGCGTCAGTCGGCACGCGCGGCGAGATCGTGCGTATCTCCGCGATGCTGACGGCGCTGCCCGCGTTCGCGCGCGCCGCGCTCGACGGCGTGCCGCGCCAGTTCGTGGATCCGACCGCGCTGCCGGTCCTCGAGGCGACGGCCGCAGGTCGCCGCCTTCGATCTGGGGTAAACGGCGGCGGGTCGCGCTCCACCGCCGATCTCCGTCGTCGTTCGGCCCCGCGCCGTCGATCGCGTCGCCCTTCGCCCCGGGCTCGACGCTCACCGCGCGCCGTGGTGAAGGTCTTCTACGATCCCACCTACGTCGGCGCGGCACACGCGTTCGACACCGACGCGCAAGTCGAAGTGGATCGTCGATTCGCTCGCGCGTGCCCTGATTCCCGGCCTGGAGCTGATCGCGCCCACGCCACTCACGTCGCGTGAGGTCGGGCGCGTGCACGATCCTGCCTATGTCGCGGCGGTGCGCACCGGCGTGCCTCTCGGCCTCGCCGAGTCGCAGGGGTTCGCGTGGGATCCGGGGCTGTGGACGATGGTGCTGGCGTCGGAACGGCGGTGCGAGTCGCGGCGGCGCGTGCGGCGCTGCGCAGACGGCGTCGCCGGCTCGCTCTCGAGCGAGGCTTCACCACGCGCGGCGCGATCACGGCGCCGGCTTCTGCACGTTCAATGGACTGGCGCTCGCGGCCTGGCGGCGCTCGACGATGGCGCCGACTCGGTGCTGATCCTCGACCTCGACGCTCACTGCGGCGGCGGCACGGCGTCGCTGCTGGCCTGCGTATCGCGCGTCTGGCAGGTCGACGTGTCGGTGAACGACTACGACCGCTACGACGACGGCGAGCGGCGCTTCCTGACGCTCGTGCACGACGCCGACGACTACCTCGCCGCGATCGAGCGTGCGCTCGACCTGGTGCTGCGGCGGCACCCGCGCTTCGGCCTGTGCCTCTACAACGCCGGCATGGATCCCGTTCATGGGCTGCCCCAACGGCAGGCTCGCCGGCATCACGTTCAGACGCCTCGCCCGGCGCGAGCACTGCGTGTGGGACTGGTGCCGCCGGCACGCGATGGCGACCGCGTTCGTGCTCGCGGGCGGATACGTCGGCGAGCGCCTCGACGCGGCGGGGCTCGTCGCGCTGCACTGACTGACGTTGGCGGAGGCGGCGCGCTCGCCGGGATCGTAGACCGGTCGTCGGCAAAACGCGGCGGGGCCGGAGCCGTCGTGGCCCCGCCCCGCCGTCGCGGACGCTTGGCGTTACTTCGACGCCGTCTGCTGCGGCACGAAGTCTTCCATCACCGCCTTCTTCAGCAGCGCCGGCGGCAGCATGCCCTGCGCGAGCACGGAAGTCGTTGAAGCGCATCCGGTCGAAGCCTGGGGACCGAGCTTCCGTCTGCGCCTCGGCTGCGCGTCTCGAGCAGCCGGCTGTATCCGGTGAAGTAGGACGGCGCCTGGCCGGGCGCGCGGAACGTGTAGCGCTCCACCTCCTGCTAGCGCCATCGCCTCGGACAGACCCACCTCGTCGCGGCAGGATGCGCGTCGCCTCGTTCCTTCGTGATCGTGCCGGTCTGAGCCCCGGATCCGAGGAAGCGCGCGCGCCGCACGCATGAGGCGGAGCTGGAGCGTGATCAGCTGGCCGTCGAGCGGCTCCGTACGGCTGCGCCTCGGCCTCGGCGTACAGGCGCCCAGCCCTCGGCGTTGACGCTGTTGAACGCGAACAGCGCGCGGGCCAGCGACACGCCTCTCTCGACCATCGCGCGCGAACTGCAGCTCGTGGCCCGGCCGCCCCTCGTGCGCGGTCAGCGTCCACGACGCGGCGTCGTAGTTGAAGTCGTCGATACTGCGGCGCTGTCGTCTTGCCGGGCATCCGACAGCGGCAGCACGAACATCGCCGCGACTCGCCGGTGTTGCCGATCAGGCGCGGCGGGCGCATGTGCGGCGCGGGATCGCGGCGCTCTCGGCCTCGCTCGCCGACAGCTCGGTCGTCTCGCTTCGCGGCAGCGTGCAGATCTCGTTGTCGCGGATGATGCCTCCAGGTCCTTCATGCGCTTCTGGTAGCGGGCAGGATCGCCTCGCCCACGAGCTGCTGTTCTGCAGCTCGCGGATCACGTCGCGGTAGTCGGTGACGGCTGAGGCCCTTCTCCTTGGCGACCAGCGGCGCCAGGCACTGCATCTGGCAGAAAAGTCTGGATCTCCTCGAGAACGCCACCTCGGCGCGGCCTTCATCAGCTCCAGGGGATCAGGCAATGTCGATGCCGGACTCGCGCAGGCTGTGCCGCGTACAGCTCACTGGCGGCTGCGCGGAAGTCGGTGCGCGCGCGTGCGTGCGGCGATCCCCGGCGCGCACCGAAGCTGCTGTAGTCGACCAGCTGCCTCTTCAGCTCCCTCGTACGGCTTCTCCCAGCCCTTGAGGCTGGTACTTCTGGAACAGCTTCTGGCGGTGCCGTCGACGTAGGTTCTTCCAGCTCGTTGCCCAGCTTCCGCGATCGACCTCGTTCCTGCACCAGACTGATCAGGCCCGGTCACCGCCGTACGCTCGCGGATGCGCCGCCCGCCAGCTTGGCGATCGGCGTGCAACGCCCCTTCTCGACCCCGGCGTACTTGCGGCGCCGCTACCCGCGCCGCCCGGCGCCGGTCGGGCGCGATCCGATCGCGTCGAGCGCCTGCCGGGCCCTGAGTACACGGTGAAGCCTGACACGCTGAAGTACGGCAGCGTCGAGCTTGCGGTGATTGAGCTCCGTGCCCTCGACGTCCGTCATCGCCGCGTTGATCGGGATCTCCGGGATCCTGCCGCACCGGCGCATCCTTCTCGGTCGCGAGACGGGCCCTCCGAGGTCCCGCGATCGCGCCCTTCACGTCGGTGAGCTTCGGCGATCCACGCCAGAAGCCCGGCGAACAGATCGAGAGATCTGGTCGTCAGTCCCGCCCCGCCGAAGCGCGCGGCGCCCTCTGGCGGCGAGTGCTCCGGCCGCTGACGTTCAGCAGCACCTGGGCGTTGGCGTTGCTGCGCTGCACCCAATCGGGGCTCGCGGCGCCGGCTGGGCGAAGCCGCGAGCGCCGCGGCCAGCGCGACGAGACCGGCGAGCCGGGCGTGTCGCGCCCACCGGCGGAACGGGGAAGCCGCGATACGCGGCGAACGTAGAGGGGACCCTCCTGTGGGAACGGTGGAGCGACGTCGACCGCGCTCGAGCCTCCGCCCAGCTCGAGACGCCGGGAATGGGCAACGCGTTGGGGGCGCTCGTGGCTCGCTTCACGCCTACGTTTTCGTGGCGGCGAGGTTGCTTTGCCGACGCCAACAAAGCACCACCTCCGGGCTTCCTGCCGATGACGCCAGGATCCGGCCACCGGTGCCGAAATCGCGAAACCTCACGGCGACCGCGAGCGCGTATTCTGATGGCTCATTACTGCGTGCTCCCGCACGAACCACCGGCGGCCATGAGAATCGGTTCCGGCGTCATGCCAGCCCCTGATGTTGTGCTCTTCGCGCCGTGGCCACGCGTCCGCGAGCCAACTACATGAAGGCGGAGCCACGCGAGTGCTCGCTCGCGGGCGCGGCCGGCATCGACGTCGACCTTCCGTCCGGCGTGTGTTCACGCTCGAGGGCGACGATCGACCGACGGCACATCTGATCTCCAGCGTCCGCTGCGGAACCGGCGATCTCTCGACGCAGACTGCTTCCGGGACCGCGCGGCCACGGTCTGATCACCGCATCCGAGATCTTGGCCGCGTCTGGCACTCGAGTTCCGCCGGATTCAGCCGGCACCAGCGCAGCACGACAGTTTCGCGTCACCGCCCACGTCCGGTGCCGCGAGCGACATGGCGGCCAAGATCGATTGTATGGGAGTCGGGCGGAGTGAAGGTCGCGCTCGCTCCGCCGGGCGGTCCCTCGAGGATCGAGCCGGGGGATGTCGGCGAGAGGCTGGACGTCGAGATCCGGCGCCACCAGCCCCACGCCGCGAAGCTCGACGTCACGGCGTCGGCGACGCCAACCTGCGCGCAAACGCTGCGGACGCTACACCGGGCCAGGGCTTCATCGGGCGCACCGTGCGCTGGTCGAGGGGCACGGGCGTATCGTCGATGCGGATCCACGTCGGCGTCGGCGACGCGGAGCGGCCGTCCTGCGTTAGTGGTCCAACGCGGCGCCGGCGCGAGGTCCGCGCGCTGGTGCGCAGACGACCGTCCTTTCACGCGCGCGCAGGCGGTGATAGCCTGCGGCCGCCCATGTCGCCCACCTCGCGCGGTGGAGTCGTGCGGCTGCGCTCCGGCGAGCCGCCGCGCTGCTCGCTGGAACGGCCGCGTTTCCGCGCATGCGCCGCGCCCGCGACGTCGTCCGCGGCGGCCGCGCCCGCAGCACCCGCGAAGCCCGACTCCTCCGCCTGGCTGACGCCCGCCCAGCTCGCCGGCTACCGCACCACCCCAGCTACGACGAGACCATGCGCCACTGCCGCCGGCTCGCGCCGGCGTCGCCGTGGATCAAGCTCACGATGTACGGCGAGAGCGGCAGGGACGCGACCTGCCCGCTCATGATCGTGTCGCGCGGACGCGCGTTCACGCCCGAGCGCCGCGCGCGCACCGGCAAGCCGATCGTCCTGATCCAGAACGGCATCCACTCCGGCGAGATCGAGGGCAAGGACGCCATCGCTGGAGCTGCGTGCGCGACCTGTGCGTGCTCAAGTCCAGCACGCCGCGCTGCTCGACTCGCGTCATCCTGCTCGTGCTGCCGATCTTCTCGGTCGACGCGCACGAGCGCCGCGAGCCGCGTACGAACCGCATCAACCAGAACGGTCCCGAGTCGGATGGGTTGGCGCACGACGCCGGTCGGGCTCAACCTGAACCGCGACTACCTCAGGTCAGCGAGACGCCCGAGATGCGCGCGCTGATCGGCAACGTGTTCACGCAGTGGTGGCCGCCATCTCCTTGATCGACGACCACACCACCGATGGCGCCGACTATCGCCACGACGTCACCTACGGCTACAACGTCGGCGTCGGCGTGCCGGCGGCGCTCAGCCGCTGGATCGACGAGCACTATCGAGCGTCGTCGTGCCGCGGCTCACCGCGATGCCGACCTGGATCTTCCTCCGCACGGATGGCGGCCCGGCTGGTGGCCTTCACCGACGGACAAGATCCACCCGGGTGCGAGATCGTGCGCATCAGGTCCAAAACCCTTTTTGCGCGCCCGATACCTTTACCTGGGATGCCGGTTTGGTTAGGGAGCAACTTTGGAGGGTGACGACCTCGCAGTTTGTTGTGCGGTGGCGCGGGGTCGATTGCAAACATGTGCAGGTCGTAATTCCAGATCGCTCATCATATCGACCCATCGGGCCGTGTGGATGCTGTGCTGCATGGCGACGAAAATGTGGCCGACCTTGTGTCATTGATTGCTTGGCCCAATGCTAAGACCTTCGCGCCGACCGAAATCTCGCACGTCTTCTCAACGTTGAAATCAGCGCGACGCAGCGGGCATTCGCAATCAGCCGATCCCTCAGTGCACCGTCTTGGGCCAAGCTCTCCACCGCTTGCGCCAAGGTTTTGGATCGGACTGTCGACCACCACTCCTGCACCGGTCCTGCGAAAAAAGTGACTACGATAGGCAGCTGGAGCATGCACCGCGGATCGGACGACCTGCAGCGAGTACTCACCCCGAGGTTTGCCGGGGAGGAAGAGCGGATCCCTTCCGGCATGGCTCAAACGCGAGGGGCAGAAGCAAAATATCAGCCGATCGCTGCAATTCGAGTGCAACCCGATTTGCGAAACGTGCAGAAGCGGTATTGGACACTCGGTGCGACCACACCATTGGCGACCAAGTCCGCCATCGGCTGAGCCGTACGTCAAGAATCCGGAACCGCCCTCCCAGGATTCAGCGCCGATATCCAGATTTCGCAATGCGCTCACGCCTGCGCTGAACGACGAACCTGTGTAAAGGAGCCGCGAGGGGGTTCAGCCGGCACCTTGTCACGTAGCCAGTGGACCACCATTCGGTCAACACTCCCACAGCGGCGGGATTCTGATGATGGATCTCAGAAGCGCTTTGGCAATCGCCCGACGAATATCTTCCGCCACTGAAAACTCATTGGAGTAGCAGCGGTTTTTGCACCGGCACCCCACGTCCGTTCCCGGCGAGATCAGGCATGGCGGTCGATAGACACCCGGTTCCCATTGATAGACTGGATCGTCGAATAGATAAGCGACAAAGGGCCGCTGCGGCCACCGTGCCGCCAGGTGGGCGGCGGGCGGGTCGAGAGGGACTGCCGCTGCAGCCCACCACGACATCGACCGGATCCTTCCCGCAAATACTCATAATCCTCGACCGCGCGGGCCAGGACGGTCTGCGTCAGACCCGCAACGTTGTTCAGTCATTGCCGGGAGGCAGCGTGGGCAATCGCGGGATTAGCAGGAACCGCGGCGCGGCCAATCTACGTAGCCGCCATATCGATGCCCTTTTCGACCGCATTCATCTGATCCGTGAAATAAGATTGGCTCAGGCGTGCATTGGGGAACGATGATCTGTGCGAGGACGCGCGCCTGTCCGCTGGGCGACGGTGGCGCCGCAGTCATCACCACCACGACGCGCGGGTTGCCGGGTAGCCGGACGCGCCACGAGTGACTCCTCTGCCACACGCCACCACGACGGTGGTTGCGTCGGGGTCGGGCAGCAGACGCGGATCCGGGATTGGGCGCTGAACTCGTCGACCGCCTCCGCGCAGGCTTGAGCACGTAGTCGTCAACGATCACGGAAAGCCCGCCCCAGCGACACCTTGTGATATTTGGCGCATTCGGCGCTTCTATTGTCCTGCCGTACATAATGCTCCGTCAAGACGCAAAGCGCAGGCATCTCAATTTGCGCGTTGGAAGAGTGTCTTGAGCCAGCATTCGTCAGCAGGCCAATCGAAGCCCAGTCATCTCCAAAACTTCCGAGATGCCCGTACAGTTGATAGCTCCTGTCGAAGCCGCCACAAAACTCGCCCCAACATTCGCAGCGGCCCGTCGCGCCGACGAAGATGCATATACGTTTTGAAGCTGTCGGTGCAACATGTCCACTTTGGAAGTGAGCGCCTCAGATTTTGCTCCTGGGTGAATGCGCCGCGTCCCTAGTGCGACTCTAGTTCGAGGGAACGTATCTTAAGGCGACAGGTGCTGAAGTCGCAGTTCGGGCAAATTTGGAGCCAGGTCCTCCAGGGCCGGTGGCGGCATCACGGGAGATCCGCCGGAGGCGCGCCGCGGCCCTGTAGGTGCGCTTACGAAGACCCTCTGCAATTTCCAGGTAACCCTGCTTATCGGATGCCGAGGCTACCCGCTCGTCTGCTCAGAGCGTGAGATTTTCAACAAAATCCGTTAACGAGCGATCCGCCTCCGCCATCATGATATCATTCATTCACGGCGAGGTGCCTTGTTCGGCATGTGATAACGAGACCGCACAACTTAGCCTTAGCAAATTACTAAGCCAGCGTCGGTTGCCGCGAAGCGAAACCAGAGATCGTAATCCTGAGTCGTTATAAGATGCTCATTGAACCATCCGTGTCTTTTTCAAAAGCCAGTTTTGGAATGAAGTGTGCAGCCATGTAAAAATGTTCTGCACACAGTAATAAAATACAAGTCCTGGGTTCGACCGTCGGCATCGCAATAGGCGTTCCGGGTCAGGATCGTCCGAGAAGACCGTGTGAGTCACCGTAAAGACGATGCAGGCAGGCTCGGTTGCTCGGTGAGGAAACTGATCACCTCTGCGATCTTATCAGCAGTATAGGAGGTCGCTCTATGGCTGAGCCAGGAAATATATTCGCCTCGCGCTTCACTGATCGCTCTATTTAAGGCGGAGGCGACGCTCCATTACTCTTGAAGAAATACCTGAAACTCGCTTTCCGTAGGATAGGGCCACGCGTTCTGTCGCTCCATCATCATTGGAATATCATTGACGACTACAATCGATGTTGGAGTAGGTCTGTCGGAGGACGCTCTCGATGGCCGCTCTAAGTAGTTCCGCACCGTTGTAAACTGGCACCACGACAGAACCATCCGGGTTGAAATGGGCCCTGCCACGGCTGCCAAACAGCTCTTCTCCGTCGCTGCGAACGCGGGAACCAACATTGCGGGACCGTGGTGCTCAGGCAGACGACGCGCCCCAGCCTTCAAGACGGAAGGCTCAAGTCGGCGTCTACCGTGAAGACACCTTAGCCACATAATAGTCCATGGCGGCGGCGATCGCGTGGATTCCATCGCTTCCAGCGGTGTTGGCATGTACGTAGGTGGCAGGTTACATCATCGATGCCCAAAATAGGCGCTCGTTTCGCTATGCGGCGCCACATATCGATATCTTCGAAACGCCCATGGCTGCGTCAGATAACCCAACGTATCCAGAATATCACGCCGCACCATGACGGTCGGCAATGTAACGGTAAGGAACAAAAAAGGCGATGGACGGATAGATCCAAACCGACAAGCCGAGCGATGGGTGTAGTTCAAAGGTGTCCATCGTCGTCTAGTACAGAAGTACGGACACTATGCCATCCCGACTTCCCGGTTTGCATCGAGCAGGGGAAACTTGCAATTCAACCTTGAACGGCAGGTAATAGTCGTCAGGATCAAGGAACGTGATGTATGCTCGCCGCGCGCCTCATTGATGATCGCGACGTTGCGTGCTCGGGAACGTCAGCGTTCTCCTGTCGGATACGAGATAAACCTAGGATCATTAAGTGCAACATCTCATCCGTCGCATCGGTGGATCCGTCGTCGACTACAGCAACTTCGAGATCTCAGTAACTTTGCCCGGCGCGCTCGCGGCAGCCTGACCGATGAAAGTCGCCCGATTGGTAGGATCACCACAGACACGCGCGGGGGCGTTTGCGGTTGCACTACTCAACTCTGTGACCATATCGCTCCAGGCCGTGCGCGGTGCATCCACTTCCCACAGTCCAAGACGTTTTGTCGGCCCACTGTCCCTCCCCACTCGGTGCAGCGTTCGGTGATCAATCCGAATGGGAGGAGGGGAATGAAAATGGTGGGCGTTGGAATTAGTGGCCGCCACTGACCGGTTTTTCGATATCGCGATTGATGTCGCGGGTAAAGGGAAAGTCGTTGTTAGTACAAACCGTGACCCACTCAAAAATATTGGATAGCGCTGACTTTTATGTCGTAAATGACAGATGAACCAGCAGGTCGCGGCATAAGATAAGATCGACCTTCAAGGGTCTCTCGTGATATCAAATCTGGAAGCGTCGGCGCACAGTTTACCGTATAGCCGCTGATTGCGCTCGATTACTACCGCAGGCACTACGTCTGCCCCAATATAGTCGAGTTTCAGGTCCAGGAGACGCATCCAGTTGAAGTCACCGCCTGGCATCAATACGGACTCGACGGCCAGTTCTTCAAACAAGGTCTGGCAAGGCGGCGGATCACCTCGGTCTGCTCTGCATCAGACCCATACCCGGAAAGCGACTTTCGCCGTCCCCCAGCTCTTTTTATTGCGTAGATGCACGCTCGAAAGCTCCTTCACGACAGCTTCCTCTCTACCGGTTCGTATTCTGGGTGAGACTTGGCTGAACGCGGCTGCCGGCGCGGGTCTGTCTCAACATTGGGACTCTGGTGCCAGCCCCGCTCATCGGGTGCGCTGATGGGGCATAGTCTGAGCGGACGCGCGCCATCCCGCTGGGCAATGGCGGTGCCGCTGTCGTCACCACCACCGACCAGGGAACCGAGCGCTTCTGCTAGCGCGAATGCCAGGAGTTGGCTCTCTCCGACGCGCCACCATGGCAGCGCCAATCACGTCGCCTGGCGGCGCCGCACGAATGCCGTCCGTGCACGGAACTCGTCCCACCACCTGCGCGCAAAGGCGAGTATGTAGTCATCCACCATCACCAACCCGCCTGGCGATACGCTTGTCATACAGCGCATCGAGCGCCTGCATAATTGCTCTCGCTCTATCGCCGTCGAGGCGGCAACACCGCGAGGCGATCGATCCGGTGCGGCCGGGGTATCGCTGAAACCATCCTTCCAGGAAAACTACCGTTCGTCGAGCAACCCATAACGTCGGAATTTGGCCTCGACCGTGGCGGGACAACCAATTCAGCTACCGTGTGATGCTTGTCGTCCGTATCGGCCGGATAAGGTGGTGGGATCAGGCGGCGGCAAACCGTGGAAGCTATCAAGCAACGAACACCCGACGCATCGCGTCGCCATGCGCAACAGGATGCCCCGCGTAGATGCAGGCGCCGCCACGCCACGCCAGTCTCAATCAGATCACGCCGGAATCCTTCGGCCAGCGCGCGCTCGACCAACAGGCGAAGGTTTCCGCGTACGTGGGTGCCAGTCATGGTGGCCGCGGTCACCAGGCCAGTCGCGGCCAGTGCCCGAACCGTCCGATCGTAGCCCGTGGTCCACGGTGAAATCGTAATCTACCATCTTCGTCAACATGCGGTGAGCGAAGCCCCTCAAGCAGATCGAGATAAAGCGCCACAGAACCGCCTGGGTGGATCGTTCCGTGGGGCGTCTCAGACAACTCGGCCTCCGGCGACCCGAGCGATAGCCCGGTCGGCCTCGATCTGCGTGCGGCGCTATCGCCCAGTATGGTCGCGGCCTGTGCTGGGAGCACGGTATCGGTCAGTGAGCGTAGCTGGAGTGCGGTGTCGGTCGCGGCCTGCGTGCTTTGGAGCGGTGTCGGTCGCGGCCCGCGTGGCACCTGGGACGCACGGTGTCGATCGCCCAGTATCGTGCGCCAGGCATCGATCCGCTCGTCAAGCCGTGCCATCAACGCGGGGACAGGTTCGGCGCCGGCCAACCGGGCTGCCAGCAAGTCGCGCTCACGCTCTGCGGCCAGCAGCGCTGCGTAACCATTGTTTTCCGCCTCTCAAGAGTTCCGTCCTCCTCGATTCCAGAGTAATACGTAA